>Ga0316202_10001393_pt1 | contig 18994 bp, 13 predicted proteins | sample 3monrhotite_MG_FD_204934 | JGI IMG/M metagenome (GOLD analysis project Ga0316202, IMG submission 204934) | Microbial mat bacterial communities from mineral coupon in-situ incubated in ocean water Damariscotta River, Maine, United States -... | ecosystem: Environmental > Aquatic > Marine >... | reverse complement strand
CGCTTTCTGCGCTGCTGCCAAAACGGTCATTACGCCGGTAACGCACTTCCACAAACACTGTGGTGTGCTTGTCTTGCATGATCAAGTCGATTTCGCCACGTTTGCACAGATAGTTACGTTCCACCAGAGTCAGCCCTTGGGCCTGTAGGTATTCGCAGGCACTGGCTTCGGCCTGTTTGCCTGTTGCGGCGCGCTGGTCATTTTGGCGGATTTTGCTGAACATCGCAGTGGCTTGGGTTTATGGAGCGGGTGGTGTGTCTGAATATTCGTTGAGTAACTGCGGCACACCGCGTTCAAACTTCGCCCATAGTAACCGCCGTTGCAGGCGATTGGCTACGTCCAGATACAAGTCGCCGGTTTTTCCGGGATAAAACGCTGCGCGATTGCGCCGCAGGGTATTGAGTTCACCGATTACCCGATAGGCATCAACACCCAATGCAAAGAGGCGCGAGTAGCGCTTGCTGGCGTTGGGCCAGATAGCTTCGATGTCGGTTTTGAGGGCATGGATGGATTGCTCGGTATGCAGCGTCCACGGCATGTCGGCGAATGTTACGCCGTCCATGTCCCTGTCCATGTCGGCGTTGATGCTGCCACTGTAACTGTGCGAGGTGGCGTATACCGGCACTTTAGGGGCGTGGTGAAAACGTAGTTGCGGACGAATCAGCCGTGCCTGTCGAGAACCGGCAGCCATAAAAATAAAATCGATATCCTGTCGACGGCGAGGGATGAATTCCAGTTTTTTACCCAGCAGTCGACGCAGGGTTTTATGCCGTTGTTCGCTTTCGTCGACGTTGAGCAACTGACGGATCGGTAGTGAGTAGTCACTTTTTTTGGCGTTGTAGGTCTGTTTTTCCACCACATGTCCGCCGAATTGCAGCCAACGCTCGCTGAATGCCTTGGCCACTCGTGTTCCCCAAGCGGATGAAGGAGTGATGATTGCCGCACGACTGTAGCCGTCCAACCAGGCGCGTTCGGCGATTTGCTGGGCCTCTTGTTCTGGTGACAGACTGAGCTGGAACAGGTTATCAGGCAGACCCTTCGCCGCGTTTTCGCCGTGTTGTTCACTGTAGTTGAGTGCCAGTACCGGTACGGGCAATTCATCGTGTGTGGCCAATTGATTGACGGCATCTTTGTTAAGCGGGCCCACCACAAATTCGGCGCCATCATCGACGGCTTGCTCATAAATCAAATCAATAAACATCGGATCATCGCCTGTATCGTAAATGGCAATGCTGGGCACCACGCTGGCGGGCGTACCAAAAGTGGACATGCCGAAGCTGTCGACGGGCTTGTCGATGTTTTCCGAACCGGATGAACTCACGGGTGTGTTGTCGGGCTGCGCGTAATAGGCGGCGAGAAAACCGTCACGCACCGCGCTGGCGGCCCTGGCAAAGCGATTATTCAATGGCAGGATTAACGCGATTTTTTTCGGCAGGGGCAGCACCCGGGGGCGCGCTAACAGTACTGCCGCGATAATGTCATCCAGTGCTGGATGAGCGGGATAACGTTCGTGCCAAGTGACCATATCGGCACCGCCCTGTTGGTTGTTTGCCATTTTGCTGCCAAGCTGAACCAGTTCCAGCCAGCCATTGAGCACATCCGGCGGCCCGGTGGTTTGCAGAGCTTGCAAAGTGGCAGGGGAGAGGCTTTGCAGAGTATTGAGAATGGCTTCCTGATTGGCGAGCACGGCATCCGGGTCGTCGAGCAGTGGTTCCAGCAGCACCCGCTCACGAGCAGATTCCAGATGATTGCCCAACTGAGCAAAGGCGATGGCACGCAGTTGGTGCAAACGCTGTATGTCTTGTGGGCGGGTTTCCTCCAGGGTCGTTAGCAGGTCTTCTGCCTGATTCAGAGACTCCAATGCCGTGTCGGGCAATTGTCGCGCCAGGGAAATGTTGGCGGAAAGCAAGGTGTGCCGAAGTTGTAAGCCCGTTGAGAGTGCGGCTGTGTTAATTTCGTTGAGCAACTGATGGGCTTGCGGTACATAATTGCCCTGCATCAACAGTTCGGCAGTGCGTAGCGTATAGTGTTCATGTTGTGGTGAAGGGGCTTCGGCAGCGAGTTTGGAATAAGCCAGCGCGGCATCAAGGAAGCGACCATCGGTGACCATTTGTTCCAGCGAGGTCGTGTCGGGGGTCATGCTGTCCCGTTGTTGTTCCTGCTTATCCAATGGTGTGCCAGAACAAGCCACCAGCAGCAGAGCCAGAAGGCCGGGCAGAATTTGTTGACGCAGCTGTTTGAAACTTTGTGTTAGATTTCGCATGGGTGGGAAAGTATGTGGATGAGGTGAAGCAGTGTCAATGAACGAACGAGTGGAAGCGGGTGTTTTATACGTGGTGGCGACGCCTATAGGCAATCTGGCGGACATCAGCCAGCGTGCGTTGACCGTGTTGGCTGGGGTGGATTTTATCGCCGCAGAAGACACCCGGCACAGCGGACGTCTGTTGCAGCACTATCAAATCACCAGTAAAACCCTGGCCTTGCACGATCACAATGAGCGTGACCGGGCACCGGATGTGGTGGCGCGTTTGATGCGGGGCAAGAGTGTGGCGCTGATTTCTGACGCGGGTACTCCGTTGATCAGTGATCCCGGTTTTCACCTGGTGCGTTTAGCGCGTGAGTCGGGCATCAAAGTCATGCCGGTACCAGGGGCCAGCGCGATGATCGCTGCCCTGTCGGCCGCAGGACTGCCATCGGATCGTTTTGTCTTTGAAGGTTTTTTGCCATCAAAAAGCATTGCGCGCAAAAAACGCTTGGAAGCGATGGGTATGGAAACACGCACGCTGATTTTTTACGAAGCTCCGCACCGACTGTTGGATACACTCGCCGATATGGTGGCCGTGCTGGGTGCCGATCGTAATGTGGTACTGGCGCGGGAGCTGACCAAAACCTTTGAAACCATCAAGAGTGATGCTGCGGCTGCGTTGCTCGAATGGGCAAGTGACGACCCGGATCAGCAAAAAGGGGAAGTGGTGCTGTTGGTCGCCGGAGTCAGCGTCGCAGAGAATGATGCGCCGGATGGTGAAGCGCAGCGTATTCTCAAAATACTCCTCGATGAATTGCCTCTGAGTCAAGCCAGTGCGCTGGCTGCGAAAATTACCGGAGGCAAAAAAAAGCCATTGTACCAGCTGGGGTTGTCGCTGGCTGAGCTGAAGGGTGATGCCTGATCGGGATTTACAGCTATAGTTCGAGTATGGGTGGGCTTCATCAATGTGTTGGCCAGCCAAGTGAGCTTTCCAATAATGACATGCCGCTGGTGGCCGACTATGAAAATCGTCTTCTTTGGCAGTAAACCTTACGAGCAAAGATTCTTTGACGAGGCCAATGAAAAATTTGGCTTTGAGCTGGTTTATTTTGCGCACCATCTGTCTCGGCATACAGACCTGAAATCACTGTCTGCCGATGCCGTATGCGTATTTGTTAACGACATACTCGATCACGACGTTTTGTCGGCCTTGCAGGGACAGGACATCCGGTTGGTGGTATTGCGTTGCGCCGGGTTTAACAATGTGGATTTGCCTGCCGCAGAAAAACTGGGGATAAAAGTCGTGCGGGTGCCTGCTTATTCGCCCTACGCAGTGGCAGAGCACACGGTGGGTCTGATGTTGTCTCTTAATCGAAAAATTCACCGCGCCTATAATCGTGTACGGGAGAGCAATTTCTCGTTAGAGGGATTGTTGGGCTTTGATATGCATGGTCGGACGGCAGGAGTGATAGGCACCGGGCGTATTGGTTCTCTGGTGGTGCGTATCCTGTCTGGTATGGGTTGCCGTGTGTTGGCTCATGATCTCCAAAAAAACGATGAATGCGTACAATTGGGGGCAAACTATGTGAGCCTGCCGGAACTTTATGCGCAGTCCGATATTATCAGCCTGCATTGTCCGCTGGCTTGTGACACCCATCATCTTATTAATGCCGCTGCGCTGACACAAATGAAAGAGGGTGTGATGTTGATTAATACCAGTCGGGGCGCAGTGATTGACGCAGAGGTTTTGGTGCCGGGGCTGAAGTCGGGGAAAATCGGCTATCTGGGTTTGGATGTTTATGAACAGGAAGGTGATCTATTTTTTGAAGACCTGTCCAACAACATTATTCAGGATGATGTGTTTGAACGATTAGTGACGTTTCCCAATGTATTGATCACCGGGCATCAGGGTTATTTCACTGCGGATGCATTGCGTAACATTGCACATACCAGCCTTGCTAATGTTCGTACGTTGGAGCAGGGGCAGGTCTGCGAAAATGAGCTGACGGCCATAGTGTTGCGTGGTGCCTGCCGGTAATGGCATGGGCGTTCTGAGCGGGTTGTTGATCTTGTTTGGCAAGCGCCATGTTCAGCCGACGGCATCTGTATTATCACAGGAAAGCTGGCATGCTGAAGATGTCAGTACTGTTTTTACATCACTCAAAACGAGTGCCGATGGATTAACAAAAGCCGAAGCCAAAAACCGCTTGGCCAAGCATGGGCCGAACCGGCTTGCTGAAGCAAAAAAACGCAACCCGTTGCTGCGTTTTTTCTGTCAATTCCACAATGTGCTGATTTATGTGTTGATGGCAGCGAGTATTGTTACTGCGCTGCTGGAGCATTGGCTGGATGCCAGTGTGATTCTTGGTGTGGTGGTGCTGAATGCATTGATCGGCTTTGTGCAGGAAGGCAACGCCGAAGATGCTTTGCGTGCTATTCGTACAATGCTCTCACCTACTGCCATGGTATTGCGGGATGGACGGCAATCAACTGTCGCGGCTGAAGAACTGGTGCCCGGTGATATTGTTTTGTTGCAGCCTGGCGACAAAGTGCCCGCAGACCTACGTTTGTTTCGTGTCAAAGGTTTGCAGATTCAGGAGTCAGTGCTCACCGGCGAATCCCTGGCCGTGGAAAAGGTCACCGCTGCTGTGGCGCAACAAGCGGTGATTGGCGACCGTCGTTGTATGGCCTATTCCGGTACCCTGGTGACTCATGGTCAAGGTCGTGCCGTGGTGGTAGCCACGGGTGCGCAAACGGAGATTGGCCGCATCAGCACCCTGGTGTCGGAAGTGGAATCGGTGACAACGCCATTGCTACGTCAGATGGCACAGTTTGCTCGCTGGTTGACGGTGGTTATTTTGGGGGTTGCCACGATTACCTTCGCTTTCGGCGTGTTGCTTCGGGATTATCTGCCTGCGGAAATGTTTCTTGCTGCCGTCAGTCTGGCAGTGGCGGCGATTCCCGAGGGTTTGCCAGCCATTATGACCATCACTCTGGCAATAGGGGTGCAACGTATGGCACGACGCAATGCCATTATTCGCAGGTTACCTGCCGTTGAAACCCTGGGAGCGGTATCGGTCATTTGCTCAGATAAAACCGGCACCTTGACCCGCAATGAAATGACTCTGCGCAGCATTGCCACGGCCGATCAACTGTTTACCCTGAGCGGTACGGGTTACGATCCTCACGGGGTTGTCTCAGCCGTCAATCACATCGTGGAAAAAGATGTATTGCCCGAGAAACAGCCGCTACTGCTGGAAACTCTGCGTGCGGCAATGCTGTGCAATGACGCCTCACTGGAACACGCTGATGCCGAATGGCAGGTACATGGTGACCCCATGGAAGGCGCGTTGTTGGTAGCCGCTTTAAAAGTAGGGCTGGATATTGATGTTGAAACCAGACAATACCCGCGTACCGATCTTATTCCCTTTGAGTCCGAACACCGGTTCATGGCGACCTTGCATCACAGTCATCGCAGTGAAGCCTTTATTTTTCTCAAAGGTGCGCCGGAGCAAGTACTGGAAATATGCGCACGCCAAAAAACTCAGGCAGGTGAGTCGGCACTGGATAAAACGTACTGGCTGGCCTGCGTTGAAGAAATGGCAGGACAAGGGCAACGTGTATTGGCTATTGCCGTCAAAACAGTTGAGCACCAACAGATGGAGTTATCGTTTGACGATGTGTATGGCGGTTTGACCATGTTGGGTCTGTTCGGCCTGATTGATCCCCCACGTGAAGAAGCCATCACAGCGGTGCAAGCCTGTAGCGAAGCAGGTATTCGAGTGAAGATGATTACCGGTGATCATGCCGCCACCGCCCGAGCCATTGCCCGGCAACTGCAACTGGTTAACACTGATGACACCATCACCGGGCAGCAACTTGAGCAGATGAGTGAGGCTGAACTACGTCGGCGGGTGCAAGAGGTGGACGTGTATGCGCGAGTGAGTCCCGGTCACAAATTACGCCTGGTCAGATTACTACAGGAACACGGCAGAATTGTCGCCATGACCGGCGATGGCGTTAATGATGCGCCAGCTCTGAAGCGAGCCGATATCGGCACGGCCATGGGCCAAAATGGCACTGAGGCGGCAAAAGAGGCCGCTGAAATGGTGCTGGCCGATGACAATTTTGCCTCCATTATTCATGCCGTGGCAGAAGGCCGTACCGTTTACGATAATCTCAAAAAGGCCATTCTGTTCATTCTGCCTACCAACGGTGGTGAGGCATTGATTATTTTCGCTGCTATTGTGTTGGGTTTTCAGCAGTTGCCGCTAACCCCCGTGCAAATACTCTGGGTGAATATGGTGACAGCGGTGACATTGGCATTGTCATTGGCCTTCGAGCCGCCGGAAAAAAATGTCATGCATCGCCCACCTCGTGACGTTCGGGAACCGATGTTGAATGTCCATCTGCTGTGGCGCATTATTTTTGTTTCGCTGATTTTAATGGGGGGCACCTTCGGGCTTTTTCTTTGGGAAATGCAGAAGGGTGCCAGCATCGAACATGCGCGCACTGTTGCGGTGAATACGCTAGTGATGTTTGAAATTTTTTATCTGTTTAATTCTCGCTACATTACTGCCCCGGTGTTTAATCGTGCCGGGTTCACGGGTAATCCTTATGTACTGATAGCTATCGTTGTGCTCATCATCTTTCAGTTAGGCTTCACCTATCTGCCTCCACTGCAAACCTTGTTTGGCACTGTGGCCATTGGTATCGATATCTGGTTGCATATTATCTTGGTAGCTTCTTCGGTATTATTCTTGGTGGAGATAGAAAAGGCTTTTTTACGACACAGACAATGACGCTGTTAAAATGGGGCCTGCGTTTTCCGTAGCGATTGAGATTTAGGTTTTATTGCACGCCTTCTTCACTCCATGGCTGCGTTGAAATTCCTTGCAATAGAGTGACTATTACGCGTCATTTCGCCTCGCCTAAAAGCGCCTACTGTCGCCTCAGGGCGCCTACTTTTGGTGGTGCCATGAAGCAAATATGACGCACACTTAAACCTAAATCCATAACGCCACGGGTATATAAAAAGCTACCCGCAATATCGCGGGTAGCTTTGTCCTAAAGGTTATTTAAAAACAGTCAATCAATGTCGCATTACTGAATACCTGCTCGACGCAGGTAATCATCAAGGGTTTCCAGATCAGGCTGCCCAGGCGCATGTGCGATGCCACCTTTAGCCGTCAAACGCTCCGGTAGAGAACGTGATAATTTCTGTGCTTCGCTCTCCAACGTTATCCTATCTTTACTGGAAAATACTGGAAATGCACATTTCCCAGCACGTACCATTGTGGCATTTCCCCAGCCAATGATATTGCCAAACTTGCCGTCTTCACGCCATTCAGTCCAATCCTTGAATGCCATGCCGCGTACTTGTCCGGGAACATCGTAGGTTGTGTGTACCAGTGTCATGTGGTCATGCCCTACATCGTTGGCATAATCGCCGGTCATTTTGACTTCGTCGCCTTCCTGATAATAACGACCATTCCAGTCAGGGAAGCTGGTTGAATACCAGGTTCCCTGAATGCTGGTGCCCACTACAGAATAGGGCAGGAAACAGATTTCCTGTGTTGCCCATTGAGCATGGTTGCTGGTGGAGTCATTATAAAAAGTAATGCGCCATTTATTACCACTGTCAAACACATTGGGTTTTGGTGGATTAGCCAGAGCGGTGCTGCTGAGTAACAAACTGCCAATGGCAGCCAGCGCCATATGTTTTTTGAGGATATTCATTTTAAGTTCTCCTTAATTGAAATATAACTGCAAATATCCAGACTTTTGCAGGTGGCGGACGTTTTCGCCACAAGGACATACTAGTGCATGTGATATCAGGCTGGCTTGGTAAATATTACATTTTTCTGGTGTAAATTAAGTAACTAAAAAAGGGAAACAATTCATCTGGAAAACACGTTTAACCAAGTTATGTTCATAAAAAATCTACAATACGTTATTGTATACCCGTAGCGTTTGAGATTTAGGCTTTTAGTGTGCGTCATATTCATTTCATGGCAAGGCGAAATGACGAGTAATAGCCGGACTATTGCGAGGAATTTCAACGCAGTCATGGAATGAAGAGGGCGTGCAATAAAACCTAAATCTCAAACGCTACGGGTATAGATACCCTAATCGCTATAGGTATACATACGACAAAACGTTAAATTATGCTTCCAGGCATTCAACAAGCCATGCACCAATATCGATAATTTCTTCGTTGCACACGTTGTGCTCCATGTCATAGTTTTTCCAGTGAACGTCATAATCCAGTTCTTTCAGTAACGCGCAGGATTTTTCTCCATATTCATATTTTACGACCGGGTCACGGAGCCCATGTGCCATAAAGACGGGTACGGCCTGATTTTCCATGCTGCGTTCATTGCTGGTTGTTTTGTGTAATGGCAGATAGGTAGACAAAGCGCCGATACCTGCAAGGGAGTGCGTGTGGCGTAGCCCCGTGTACAGTGCTACGGCTCCACCCTGGGAAAACCCCATAATGATAATGCGTTGTGTAGAGATGCCTCGTCGGTTTTCATTTTCGATCAGCGAAGTGAGTATTTTTCGGGAGGCGATGAGCCCTGCTTCATCTTCGTGATCAAAATCGTCCAGTGAAAAAATATCGTACCAGGAGCGCATTGCGTAACCGCCATTACAGGTAACGGGTTGCACAGGCGCATGGGGAAAAATAAAACGGATGCTGAGCGAATCGGGTAATGACAGTTCGGAGACGATGGGAACAAAATCATTGCCATCAGCACCGAGGCCATGTAACCAGATGACTGACGCATCGGGCGTGGCACCCGTTTCGATTTCGATGGGTGGGTCGATGAGTGCGTTGATCATGTGCCGGTCACCAGTTTAATGGTTTCACCGGATTGCTCGCTCAGGCTTTTGTTGAGCAAGGCGAATAATTCCAGTTCATCCTGTTTCCAGCAATCATCATCGGCGTGATAATCAAAATGAAAACCTCCGGCGCGGGCAGCGACCCAGATCTGTAGGGTGGGTGTCTGACGATTAATAATCACCTGCGAGCCATTGTCGCACTCTATAGTCAATATGCCGCCGGCAAAATCCCAATCCAGCTCGGCATCGCATGCATCCAATGCATCCTCAATGGCCGACAGGGTATCATCGACTTTTTGGTTAAATTCACCTGCGTTCACTGAGGTTCTCCCTTTAATGTGATATTGCTACCCGTGCTGTGTTTCTTACGGGTGGCCGTTTATAATAAGTATCTTCTTGTGGGGATTATTCATGAAATCTTGTTGGGCGCAATATTTACTTTGGTGGGTGCTTGCGGTATTGGGTGCAGGCAGCATGTTGAGCGCATGTGGCCAAAAGGGTAGTTTGGTGCGGCCTGAGGTGTCAGCCGAGCCCACTGATTCAATTGAATATACTCGTAATGATTGAGATTTAGGTCTAATTGCACGCTCCATCCGCTCCATGGCTAAGTTTTGCCTAGCCATGAAACAGATAGGACGCGCACTTAAGCCTGAGTCCTAAACGCCATAGAGACATTTAAAGAAAGAGCAGAAAAAACCATGAATTATTTTGATTATCGCGGCGGGCGCCTGTTTGCAGAAGAAGTAGATCTGCGTCGTATTATCGATGATGTCGGTACACCGTGTTATGTGTACTCCCGCGCCACGCTGGAACGTCACTGGCGTGCCTTTGATAGCGTTTTTGCGGAATATGAACACCTGATTTGTTATGCGGTAAAAGCCAACTCCAATCTGGCGGTATTGAATATACTGGCCAGATTGGGTTCTGGTTTTGATATTGTCTCGGGTGGCGAATTACACCGAGTGATTGCCGCAGGGGGTGAACCGTCTAAAGTGGTTTTTTCCGGTGTGGGTAAGAGTGCCAACGAAATGCGTTATGCGTTGGAATTGGGTATTCGCTGTTTTAATGTGGAATCTCTGGCCGAGCTGGAGCGACTCAACGAAGTTGGCGGTGAAATGGGTGTATGCGCACCCGTGTCGATTCGGGTGAACCCCGATGTGGATGCAAAGACGCATCCCTATATTTCTACCGGGTTGAAAGAAAATAAATTCGGTATCGATATTGAAAATGCTGAGGCTGTCTATCAACGCGCTGCTGAATTGCCACACATCAACGTGCAGGGTATTGATTGTCATATCGGTTCACAGCTCAGTGAAATTTCCCCCTTTGTGGACGCGTTGGATCGTGTGCTGTTATTGATTGATAAACTCGTGGCTCTGGGTATTAATCTGCGACATATCGACATGGGGGGTGGTCTTGGTATTACCTATCGTGATGAAGTGCCGCCGAGCCCTGCCGATTACGCCGCAGCGATTTTGGCACCGCTGAAAGAACGGGGGCTGGAAATTATTCTGGAACCAGGGCGGGCTATTGCTGGTAATGCAGGTATTTTGTTGACGCAGGTGGAATATATCAAACCGGGTGAGGCAAAAAGCTTTGCCGTTGTGGATGCAGCCATGAATGATTTGTTACGGCCAGCGTTGTATGGTGCGTGGCAGGATATTATTCCGCTTGAGCCACGTGACGGTGGTGGTCATAACAACCCTGCTGGTGTTTACGATGTGGTGGGACCGATTTGTGAGACCGGTGATTTTCTGGGCAAGGATCGACAACTCAATATCGAGGCAGGTGATGTGCTGGCGGTTTGCTCAGCGGGAGCCTATAGCTTTGGTATGAGTTCTAACTATAATTCGCGACCACGAGTGGCCGAAGTCATGACGGATGGTGAGCAATACACCGTAGTGCGTGAACGCGAAGCCTTGGAAGACCTGTGGAGAGGCGAGACGATTCTGCCGGATTAAAAGAAGGCGCAACCACCGCAAGCTATTTTGGCTTGCGGTGGTATATTAGCTGACAGGTAACTTAATGCTCCACGGTGATACGTCGGGTTTGCTCGGCTGCCTCACGTTTGGGGATGCTGATCTCCAGCGAGCCGTTACGACTTTTTGCGGTAATGCTTTCGGCATCTGCGGTATCGGGCAGATTAAAGCGGCGATGGAAACTGCCGTGTGTGCGTTCAATGCGCTTGTAACCTTCCTTCTCCTCTTTCTGTTCCTCATACCGCTCACCTTTGATAGAGAGCATACCATTTTCCATATGTACCTCGATATCATCGGGCTCAACGCCGGGTACATCGGCGATAATCAAGAACCGCTTATCTTCCTCCTTGATATCAACGGCAGGCACCCAATCGCTGGTCGCCATGCTTGCACTGTCTTCATCAGTGTTGAGCCGGGGATCAAACAGACTACCCATTTCCCGTTGTAACTGTTGGAGTCTGCGCCAGGGATCGTATTGAATAATGTTCATGATGTTCTCCTTTTTCATTGGCTTGCAGGGAGTGGCTGATACAGCTCGCAGTCCGTTAAAAAACCACGTCTTCCACCCCGGATATAGGGGTAGAAGACATTGAATCAAGGGGGGTGAAAAAAGGTTTTTTTCTGTCTTTAGAAAAATTGAAGCAGACGGCGTGCAATAAAGCCTAAATCTCAATCGCTACGGGTATATATTGGCAGGTCAAGTCATCACTGAGTTAAGAAAACCTCTGCTGGTTTTGAAATTTTGGCATAGTTGAAATAAAGAGCCCGTAACGAAGTGTTGAGAAGTGAGCTCAACAGAATTACGGTGCTATCTGTGGAGGCAGGCAGTGTGGGAGGAGAGCATCTCCCCTTAGTCTATTTCCCAGTTATTATCCGTGGCACTGAAGCTACCGTCGTTGTTTTCGTCCCAACGCCGGGCTCCAGTGTGGTCGATCGTCATTATGCCATCTCCGACCTGAGGGCCCGTCGGTGTGGCAGTCAGAGTGAACATGGTTGCGGTGGCAGTTGAGATGGTCAGGTTGTAAAAAGTTGTGCTGGTATCAACGGGCGACCTGGAGGAGAATATCCAAGGGCTGCCGGTGTCGATGGGGGAGGCTTGAGTGCCAGCGGCACCCAAATATGAACTATTGGTGGTGAAGTGTCGTTCCATGGCATTGGCAAAACCCAGCAAGGCACCTTGGGCATCGGCGCGGCGTGATTTTGTTATGGAGTTTTGGTAAGCAGGGAGCGCAATGGAGGCAAGAATGCCGATGATCGCAATAACGATCATTAGTTCGGTCAGAGTAAATCCTTTCATCGATGTGAGTGGATGCCGGATATGTGTGTGTTGAGTGGGCTGGATAAACATGTTTTTACCTTGTGCTGTTGAGTATCTCTCGTGTTGGGCAGTGAGTATCGCCGTAGCGTCGCTTAACTTCAATGCACGCGTATTCGCAATTATGGTGTTGTGCAGCTACCAGCGGGCAGTGGGCCGCCAATCAGTCGTGGGCGTCCGGTGAGGCGAATTTGTACCTGACGACCAAAGGGTTCACCCCGATCATCGCAGATGGAAAAATCGGCAATAATGCTGCTGGTGCCATCACCATTATAGGTGAAGGTGTTGAGGGTGTTGGCAGTGAGTATGGTGGCTGTGCCGCCGATGGCTTGGCCTACCTTGATGAGGGTATCGCCTGCATCGAAGGCATTACTGCCATCGGCATCAACAAACACCAACCAACCTCCTGTCCAGGCATTTCCGGCACCAGTACAGGTGGGGGTAGCGGCATTGGGGTTGGCGCTACTGCATAACAGTATGCCGGTTCCCCGTTTTACTGCCTCACTGCGGGCAATATTGATATCAGTCACCAGAGTGTTGGTTTGCGTTGCCAGCCGGTTGTTGCCAATGGTGGTTTGAAAGCTTGGTACCGCCACCGTCAGCAAAATGGCAGCAATGGCCATGGTGATCATTAACTCAAGCAGTGTGAAACCGGTTTGCCCACCGGGTGATGCTTGCCCGGTGGGATAACAGATCATGGGTGTGTTGTGCATATGCTCTGTCCCCGCTTATTTGATCTGACGCCAGGATTGACGACCGATGGTGCGCCCAAAGGCGTTGCCGCGTGCTGAGTCGGTGTCATCGGTGGTATCCGTATAGTTAATATTTGAACCTCTGGCACTATCGTTCAGAATGGCGGGTGCACCAGTAGGCGCACCACCCTCGACACGGCGACCGCTGCCCGGAGCATCGACGATGTTGCCACTGCTGTCGGTGTGGGAAACCTGATCGGAATCATCGAAAATACCATCACCGTTGAGGTCAAAGGGTGACTCATCCGGACGGCTGCCGTCGAAGGCATCCACTTGCATAACCCAGCCAGAGCCGTCCGGGTTGCATTCATCGCCGCTGGGGATCAGGGTGACGAACAGCACAGTACCACCCAATAATATCGGGCGATAAATAACACGTTCGCCGGGATCGGGTAGCTCCATATACCAGCCATGATCACTGCTGCTTATGCCATTATCAGTGGTGACGCGAATGTCGCAGGCGCCTGTCGTACCATCAAGATCGGCACAGGTAGTGTTCACAAACGTTTCTATTTCCTGTCTCAGGAGTTCGCTGGAAGGAACACCGGTGACAGCGCTGCCAGCATCAATTATGCCGTAGAAGGCTTGAGTTTGTGCACTCGTGATGTTGTTGTCTGCGCCTTCCAGGAATTTACCGGTGCCGAAGTAGACCATCAGATCCGTGCGGTTTTCGGCAAAACCCACATCAGCTTTGGCGGTGATGGGCTGGGGGTTGCCGAGGGAATCTTTGGCCACAAACAGTGGAGCAGGCCTGCCGCCACCGGAGTAGGCTACGTCCCATGCGCTGCTGGCGGTGTTTTTGAGGTCGAATTTCCACATATTGCCCAGCAGGTCACCGGCGTACACGTAGTCAGTGATGAAATCACCATCGATATCCACCGGTGTTACCGTGGCCAGACCATTCGGGTTGGCAGCGCTGCCTGCTTCGGTGTTGATTTTGCGAATCACCGTGCCATCTTCGAGGTCCACAATGTACAGTACGGCATGTCCGCTGAGGCTGGCAGCGCTATCGGCCTCAGTGTTGTTATAACCATTGCCGAAAATGGCGGCCCACCTGCCGTTATATAGGCGCACGATGCTGGGTTTGCTATAGGTGTAGCCCAGAGCGTACTGCATGTCAGCATCGGTATCCGTATCATTGCTGTCGGAGAACTCCCACAGTACTTTGGTTTTGTCCATGCTTTCTGGGTGAGTGACGTCCAGGGCGTAAATGGCTTGGCCACCGCGATTGAGCCCCCCCACCAGTACTGTACGCCATCCGCCATTAAGGAAGGCATCGGCTACAGTGGGGGAACCATCCACATAAAACTTGTGGCTGTAAGTGGGCGAGGTTAGGGCGCTGAGGCGCGGGAAGACTTCGTTGGGGATGTAGGCGAGTAGTTCCTTGCCCATGTCACTGCCGCTGGTCTCGGCGTTGAAACCGTGCAGCATGCCATCGTTGCCGCCTACATAAACCATGGGTACGCGCGGAGTGACTGCGAAGGTATTGAAAAAACTGGAGTAGGAAACGCTATCTTCCGGCTCCGTTGCGCTACCGTTCCAGTTATCCGGGTAACGCGCTCGTGGGTTGCTCACGTAAACCGGACTGGAGTTGACCATGTCACCGAGGATGTGGCTGTTGCCATCTTCATCGACACGGTTACGGAAACCGGTAACATTGTTGCCACGCAGGAAGTCCAAACGGCTATTGCCGAAGCCATCGTAGTTGCCACTGGCATTTTCGTCCAACCGATTCTTTTGAAAGGTGGTGAGGTCACTCCATGTGAAGTCCAGCCCGACACCAAGTGCGGCGGCACCACCGTTGTGGGTGAAAAATTTACGTGGGCTTGAACTGAGTTGCGCCTCTGCCGACCAAGTGGGAGTGCTGGCAATCTCCCCAATGGGACCGGCAGTTGGGTCGCTATTGATCGCGTAGGATTTGAGGTCACCGGTCCAGGTACCGGTATTAAAAGTAGAACGGATCAGATTGGTATCCGAGTTGATCTGGCCACTGGTGAGTGCTGCGGCACTGGCGGACACACCGCTACGGGCAATGATTTCATTGAAGGCACTGGCCAGTTGGGTGCTGAGGTCCAGCGCATTGGTGACCAGGAAGTAGTTGTCGGGATCACCATCGCCGTTTTCGTCCCACTCGGAGGCAAGGTCGGGTAGGTCGTTGGCCGTCGAGCTATTTTCCTGAAAGCCACCCCATTTGGCGGCGTACCACAGTGGATCTTTGAGAAATGTGCTGCCTAAGCCCGCGCCTCCAGGGGTGAAGGTGCGAGTGGCCGTTAATGGCAAGGCCGTTCCGGCAATGTTGGGGGTGTCCAGGAAATAGTCTAGGTCACTGCCCGCGGCGGTGTCCGCATCCCGTATTTCCAGATAGGTACCATTAGCCGTGGTGCCAGAAATAATGTAACCCAGATGCTGGATGATACAGCCGGAGGCGTAGGTGGCGGCCATGTTGATGGTCACGGTACCATCGCCATTGACGGTGTACTCGTATTCTGCAATGGCATCCATGTCGTGGTCAGCGCCCTGTTCCACATCCTCAAAGTTGATGCGGAATTTGCCGTAGGTAGGCGTGAGGGATTCCACATAAAAATCCACGATGGTGTTAGTTGGCTGGAAGTCACCCATGGCTGGGGTAATGCCCAGACAGCCGCCTACGGATTTGGCAAACGGCACCAGGGTGATGGTACTGCCGGCCACCGGGATTTCGATATTGGGTAATGGAGAGGCCAACGCTACCGAAAAGGTATCAATTTTTTGGTCGCCATCAGCTAAGCTGATATCGTTGGTGGTGCCGTGATAGGCGATACTGGCCGAATAATAGCTACCTTGCTTGGTGGGTTCTTCCGGTGCCAAACCCCGAATGTTGCTCAAGGTGGTCACCATTTTGCTGGTGGGGGCGCCGTCAGAAACCGCACCAACCTGGCCGATGAAGTGGTTGCCAATGACATCAGGTTCATTGCTGGTGATAGTGTCGGCCAAAGCCGATACGTCCAGGCCGCTGATATCGCCAGAGAAACTGCCGAAGGAGCTGCCCGGCAATTGATCTGAATCATAAGAAGGGTTGATGTCCGCGATCACAATCTGGAATGGTTTGGCACAGGAAGAGAAACCGCTGCCAGTGCCATAGGGGTCAATCCAGCTAGGTAGCGGCAGGCCCAGATCAGCATCATCGTTGCCGGAACTGGCAATATTGAATGCCGGGGTAGGCGATGCCTTGCCAGCGAAATAACGCATGCCTTCATACATCATTTCAGCAACGGGGTTACCCCAGTCGGTCACTTCTCCCTCATTCATGGGGCGTGTGGTAATCCATGCACCAGGCCAACCAGGCGCATAGTCTCCACTTCCATAACGGAAATTAGCAATTTTCAAGCGGTCCATGGAGGCAATCACACCGATGGTAGAGGTATAGGTACCATCATTAGCATCGATTTCATCGGTAATCGAACCCACATTTTTACGCAGCACACCGCCGGAAGTGTTTTTCTCATAGGAACCGGTAAGTAGACCGAAATACATACTGTCGTTTTCGCCATAGCTTTGTAGTAGGCCGACGGGCTTGCTGTTGCCATTGGGATAAGCTTGGCAGTTGGCTTCCGACAGGCCAGCGACACAGACTTGGGTACGAACGACATAATCTGTCATGCTTGAAGTGGGGGTTGTTTTCTCCCAATAAAGATAATAATTATCTCCTCCTCCGGTTTCCTGGTGGCGAAATTTGATGGAGTGATCGCCTGGTAGTAAGAATATAGAGCCATTTTCGTCTTGGCAGTTACATCTGCCATGCGCACCATACCAAGCTGCGACAACAACGCCGCCAATAATCACTTGTACCGCATCATCGCCGTCTACAGCAAAGTTATAAGTACCCGCTTCGCCAGGGGGAATGACCAGTGTGCCTTCAAAAATGGTCAGGTAATCATCATTAGCACCAAATGGATTACCGTTACTATCGATGGTGCTGACAGGCCCTGTGCCGAACAAGTTCGCACCATTAGCAAAACCAGCTTCCAGCGTGTCGTATTCGGCTGCATTGTTGGGAAAGGTACCATAGCCACTGATATCGTAAGTTGTCTGGGTCAAGTTTTTCAGACCTGCTTCGGTCGGCCCGGAACTGGCGGGTACTATTTCCCAGACTGGGCCTCCTGTAGTGACGCAGTTTGTGCCGCCATCAACACAAGTGTTGCCCGCCACTGGGCGTTCTTTGGAAAGCCATTCCCAGACGCGGAAACGGCTGTCATTTAATACCCGGAACAAAGGGGCATCGTTTTCACTCACCAGAGTTGTATTGGCAAACAAGTGACGCGTACCATTAAGGGGCAGGTTCAATGGTGAATACTCACGAATATCAAAACCACTGGTGGTGATGTCTGTGTACTCTTTACCCCAGCTATGGGCGTCCTGTGGAATGTAGGAACGTTCCAGTACAGTTTCAGAACCGGTATCCACAACACGGGTGCCGCCGTAAAAAACCTTGCGCAGGGCATCAATGCGCGAAGTGGTGAGGTAGTTCAGAAAATCGCCAGACCATTCGCTGCCGCCGGAGCATCTTTTATCGGTGGTGGTGGAGCTGGGTTCAAAGCGGGCGTTGCCACCATTGTAGACATAACAAATATTGGAGCCAAAATAGCCGTAATAATTAATATCATCCGGTTTGTAGTTTGTATCTAGTACGCCGTCACCATTGAGGTCGGAGGCATCGTTGTAGGCTTCGTAATAAAGTTTGTGATCCCGGCCCATGGTCATCAGGGTGAGCGGTGGGGCAGATTGCGAGGCAAACAGGGGGTTGTCGGACAGGTTCAGAAGAGCAGCCTGGCTTGTGCTGCTAATCATCATCAGGCCTGTTGCCATCACACTGAAGGCGACAGCAACCGCAGGAAGCGTATGTAACGTTTTCATAGACATGTCCTCGTTAATCAATTCTGGCGTACAGGGTTTCAATCATGGATTCAGCGGTGGTGGTGCCGCCCACGCCCATAGCCGTGAGGCGATACAAGGTACGCACGGGTGGACTGCTTGTATCCGTAGGGTCGGCCAGGCTATCTCGCTGGATGCTGTGTTCTTCCACGATGAAGCGTGGGGCGGAGGCAACCTCTCCGGTTCCGGTGGGCATACCGCTGTAGATGCGGCCATTGGTTTCCCACCAGCTGAAATTCTCGTTGGCCATGTTGCCATAATCATCCAGGTCAACGAGGTCGCAAGGAGCGCTGCAACTGCTGCCATCTTGTACCGTCAGTGCGCCCCTGGCGGGTGTCTTCTGATCTTTTACCCAGCTTTCACCACTACGCAGGGCGCTTTCTGCGGCTTGGAAGGCCATACCTTTGTCGCGCACATTATTGGACATACGTTCTTGCATGACGGTGGATTGCATGCCGGACAGCCCAAGCAGAGTGAGTACTATCAGCAGCATCAGGCTGACAATGAGTGATGCACCAGTTTGGCGTTTGTGTGTGACTGACAGTGTGCGTGTTAGAAATGGAGACATGCAAGGCTCCTTGTCGATATCAGTGTGGTTCATTACGGGTTCCGGTTGCGAATGCTGATGGTGCTGCTGAAGGTGCGGCGCAGACGGCCATCGCCGCTGGTGGCCACATTAGTGGCGGTACTACGAGCAACGAGGGTTATGCGCAGGCTGCGTACCTGGTCCATATTAAGTCCGGCGGCATCGGCGGGCACATAGCGCATATCACCGTTGAGGGCGTCAACCAGTTCACCGTATTCGATCTGCAGGTCTTCAATGCCTTCCACCAGTTCTACGGGAACACCGCCCTCGGTGCGGAACAGAAAAGGTTCGCCGCTAGCCAGATCGTTAATAATGGAGTAGGTGGTCTGGCGTGCCTGGAACACCATGGCGTCGGTGTCATAA
>Ga0316202_10001390_pt1 | contig 19016 bp, 17 predicted proteins | sample 3monrhotite_MG_FD_204934 | JGI IMG/M metagenome (GOLD analysis project Ga0316202, IMG submission 204934) | Microbial mat bacterial communities from mineral coupon in-situ incubated in ocean water Damariscotta River, Maine, United States -... | ecosystem: Environmental > Aquatic > Marine >... | reverse complement strand
GCCAGAGAGTTGGAGGGCACAAAAGAGCGTTGCCATTGAATGACATAACCATCATCATCATAATGAGATGGTCTGATCAGCACGATGTGGAAACTTTTTTTATTCACGGGTTCTGTTTCTGTGACATGGGGCATTAACAACCCTGTTGATTTAAACGAGAATGAATGTGCAATAGAGCTCCAGTGTCTGTTTTCAAATCAGTAAACTATATGACTAACGATTGAGTTAGCGCATAAAAATGTCAATGGCTTTATGCTTCTGAATAGATTTAACTTTGATGACAAACAGTTCTTGTAGCTGAAAGTAGATAGTCGCGGAAAATTACCATGATGATGATCTGTCGTTCTCTTCATTTGATGACGACTTTCGACATGGATTGCATGATCAATTAGTTTGGCCGTCATATGATTGAAAGTAGAGAGGGGTGAAAATGAACTTTGATGTTATTGTTATAGGAAGCGGTCCTTCTGGTTCCATGGCAGCCATTGAAGCTTCCAGGCAAGGCTTGCGCACTGCCTTGATTGAAAAAGAGAAACTTCCTCGCAGGAAAGTATGTGCTGGTGGCCTTGTGAAGCGCGCTACGGCATTAATCGCGTCCGATATTGATTACCCTGTGCAATACCACTGTCATGAAATTGGTTTGGTGATTAGTGACTCAGCGTTGGCTTTTCAACGACAACATCGCGAAAATCTTGTTACCATGGTTTGCCGGTCTGCTTTTGATTATGCACTTATTGAACATGCTGTTGGCCATGGTGCAGAGGTTATGGACGATTGCCGTGTTACATGCATTTTGCCACAAGCCGATGGCCACAAGGTTCAAACAGACAGAGGTGAGTTTAGCTGCTCATATTTAGTGTTTGCCGATGGGGCCAATTCACGTTTAAGCAATCAGTTCTGGCAAGATGATCGGCAATTAGCACCCTCTATTGAAGCAGATGTATACATTTCAGCAGAAAAGATGAAAGCATTTGATCAACATGCGAGCTTTGACTTTGGTGCAATTCAACGTGGTTATGGATGGATCTTTCCGAAAGGGGACCATCTCTCGGTTGGGTTATGTGTGTTTGGCAAAGGTAGCAGCCAATTGCAAAAACAGCTGGATATATACCTTCAACAACAGGGTATCTTCGAAGATGCTGAAATAAAAAATCGGAAAGGTTTTATTATCCCTGTTTCTCCGCGCAGAGGGCCATATATGAAAAACCGCATGTTGATCGTTGGTGATGCTGCGGGTTTTGTTGATCCCATTACGGCAGAAGGACTTTCCCATGCTATTCGCAGTGGCCAGGAAGCCGGAAGGGCTATTGTTGCTGGTTTTTCTGATCCAGGTGTCGTGTTTGGACATTATCAGGATGCCATCAAAGAACCTATCCTTGATGAACTGTTTATTGCTAAAAAGATTGCCGATGTTTTATATGCAGTCAATCCAAAATGGCGGAATTTACTGTTGAAGCATTACGGTAATCAATTCTGCAGAGGCATGGCGGATTTGATTGAGGGGAAAAGAAGCTATGCTTCTACATTGCAATCTAAAAAATTAGTCATCCGTACGCTTAAAAAGCTTATTCAAAGCAGATGAGTTGAATGGGTAGGGCATCTGTTGAATGCCCCTTTACGGGCTTTTAGTGGCAGTAGTAATGATAGCGATTCGAATGCATGATGGTAGTCAGGGTAATGAGCCAACATAAAAAGGCAGGTGTTATGTACGCAAAGAAAAAGTTGCTTAAGTATAAACACATATATCTACCTGTATTGATTCTCTTATGGCCAGCCCTGTTTCTCGACAGCACAACATTGGCTGAGCAGCTGCCTTACAATCAATGGCTGACAAATATTCTCGTCTTTATGACTTATATCTGGATCTATCGCTATGTATCAAAGGCAGTAAGACAATTGATGATATTTGGTCTGTTAGTAGGCTTTTTCGGCGAGGTGTTCTTTTCGCTGGTTTTGGGCATGTATACCTATCGTCTGGATAATATACCGCTCTATATTCCATTTGGACACGCTGTTATCTATGCCAGTATTTATTATCTCGTTAAAGAACCTGTCGTATTAAAACATCAACATGCGGTTGAGTTTTTTCTTTATCCTTTGATGATTATCTATGCATCGCTATGGCTGTTCCTGGCAAATGACCTGTTTGGTTTTATCTGTATGATCATGACGCTATGGCTTCTGTATAAACAACCATCCAGCAGACTGTTTTTCCTGCTTATGTTTTTTATGGTTATCTATCTGGAACTCGTTGGTACGTATTATCAATGCTGGTTATGGCCCGGGATCTGGTTTGATACATATGCATGGATGCCCAGTGCGAATCCTCCCAGTGGAATTGGCGGGTTTTATTTTGCATTTGATATTGGGTGTTTATGGTTATATAAACATTATAATCGCAAACGTTGGCAGCGTTTGCGTGCGATTCAGAACCTGCACAGGCAACGAATTTAGCTGTTTCATTGCTTTGGTTGATGCATAAGAGAGATGGACGAAGATTTTAGAAATGCTTTATACGTTGTGTTTGCATCAGAGCGATGCAAATGGTTTTAATTTTAAAGGGTGCTTTCAGAGAGTGGCCAAGCTTGTGGTCTGGAGATGATTAGATTGACTGATGTGATGGAGTGTAAGGTTTTAATTGTTGGTGGTGGACCGGCAGGCTTGTCTGTTGCTTCACATTTAGCTGACGAGGTTAGTACTGTTATTGTCCATCAGGATGCTGAAATTGGCAAACCTGTGCGTACCAGTGGCGGCACCTGGGTAAGCGACATGATAAAGCTGGGTATTCCGACAGAGCTATATCAAGTGATTGATCATCTGGATTTTTATTCTGATTCTGAGCAAGCACTGTTTACCTTCGAACACGACCGGATGGCAGTGCTGGATGTGACCGCACTGTATTGTTACCTGGCGGCTTTATCAGAAAACAAAAACAGGCATCTGATGACTGGTGCAAAATTTATAGCTGCTGAGCAGTTGCAGGATGGGCGATATAGTTCAGTTATTCGGTCACGAACAGATGGGGAGATCACAGTGATTAGCGAATACATTGTTGATGCCTCTGGCTGGCAATGTGCAGTGTTAGAAAGTTTAGGTCTGGCTAAGAAACCTGATCGTATTGCTGTTGGAATCGAATATGAATTTCCCATCGGCGATTTTGACCCGCACCGGGCAATACTGTTTGTCGGAGCAGCAGCCCTGGCTGGTTATGGCTGGATCTTTCCGACACCTGACCAGCAGTTGCGTTTGGGGGTTGGGATTATAAACCCGGATACTGATTTGAGCCCGAAACAGGTGATGGATGCCTTCATCAAAGGAGATCATGCATCACGCTTTGGTATTGAAATTCCGGATAATTATAAGGTGAACGCCGGTATTGTCCCTTCTGTAGCTTATGATGAGCAATTGTTATTTGGCAATGTCATCCGCACTGGTGATGCAGCAAACTTTGCCTCACCAACAGTGGGCGAGGGCATTCGCATGGCGATTGATTTTGGCAGGTTGTTGGGCTCGGAACTCAGCAAGCAAATCAATGGCGACAAACAGGCTCTCAAACGATACCAGAGGAGCTGCACAAAAGCGTTTAAGCGAGACTACAAATTTGGTTTTATGATGAACCAGCGCGTTGCAAAATCTTCAGCTGAGCGTTGGGATAAGTCGATCAAACGTTTATCCCGTTTAAATGAACAGGAGATGACGCAGTGGGTACGCAGTAGATTCGGTTGGAACATGATGATTCGAACTATCTGGGCAAGTTTGTTGGCGAAAATGCGCGGCCTGATAAAGTATGGCGCATAGAAATCAGTAACAGCTTTTACATTACCCCGATGCTGGTTCGCATCTTAATAAAAAAATAGAGATTTAAAGATAGTTCTATGAAGAAAACCATAATGAGTGGTAAGTGATCCTCTCAATGGTTAATATCCAGATGTTTAATCAAGGGCTTTCGATTTTTCTGCTGTGAAGAGCGTGGATTTTGACTATCCCCAAAATCTAGGCTATATATATTATTAATCTATGAGGGACACAAATGTTATTTGAAGACTTAGGACTGCTGTTTTTCACAGTTCTAATTTTATCACTATTACTTACCCCGCTTTCTATCTCATTTGCTCACTATATTGGTGCCGTTGACCATCCGGTTGGGCGCAGTGTGCATGCGAAAGCGGTGCCAAGACTTGGTGGTTTGGCGATGGCCCTGGCCATGCTCGCTGGCCTGTTGCTTTTTTCAGAGCAGGGGCCTGTGCTACATGGTTTTCTTGCAGGTTTTGTGATGATTGCATTGACGGGTTTAGCCGATGATGTATGGAACATCAAGGCCAGGTGGAAGATGCTTGGTCAGATTGTTGCAGCTCTGTTATTCATTGAGATTAGTGGTGTAACCATGGATGCGTTTGGTGATCTCTTTCATCTGGGGGAGATTTCTTTATCACCCATAGCAGCCTATGCAGTGACTGTTTTTCTCATTTTTAGCGGCATCAACTGCTTTAACTTTTCTGATGGTTTGGATGGACTTGTATCGGGTGTTGTTGCAATCATGTGTCTGTTTATTGCTGTTTTGGCAATATCGGCTCAAAGCATTATTATTATACTCTTACTGGTTGCTCTGCTTGCTGCAGTATTAGGTTTCTTAAAGTTCAACAGTTTTCCTGCTCAGCTGTTTATGGGGGATTGTGGTAGTTTAATGCTTGGTTATACCATATGTACGATAGCGGTAAGTCTTACTGTTGTTGATGTAGAGCATATGATTAAACCTGTCACCCTTGGTGTTATTGTAGCCATGCCGATTATAGATACTTTTTGGGTGATGGTTCGGAGGATGGTACAGAGAATAAACCCGGCCAGAGCGGATAATACGCATCTACATCATCGACTATTAGCGCTTGGTCTACCGCATTCGCTAGTCGTGAGTATCCTCTATATCTGGACAGCGCTATTTGGTTTTCTGGCACTATTTGTCAAAGATATGCCTGAATACTGGCAGGCTGGCTCAGCACTGCTTTTATCACTGCTTTTTTACGCATTGCTGACAGCTTGTGAAAAGAAAGTTATCCGTTTTCCATCAGCTATCCTTTTTAGTGAAAAAGATGAACAGGCAGGGAGAGAAAAACTAGTTAAATTAATGGGGCATAGCATGAGGCTATTTCCTTATGTGATAGTGACAGGGCTTTCTATACCGCTGTTTTTTGCTGACGCATTTGCGCCAGATGTTGGTATGATGATGATTGCTCTGGCTCTGTTGATGGCTATCGCATTTCCCTGGAAAGAGCATCAACAACGCTCGAGTATTGTTTACGGTCTCTATTATCTCTCTGTTTTTGTAGTGTTATGGGTTTGGAACAGCTCATCCTATGCGCTGTTAAACCTGGATATGTATATGATCGCATTTGCCAGTTTGCTGATGGTCTGGTCAGTTTTGAAAATAAAATTTAAAAGCCATAATGAGGTTTTTCTTACTTCAAGCTTTGAACTCCTGCTTATTTTTATATCCTGGTTTATTCCATATATCGCTTTGCCAGCGCTTGATGTGTCTGTAGCACTCATTGAGACTGCAAAACTCTCTTGTTTGGGTGCTATACCGCTGTTCATTGCTTTGAAAATAACGCTGAAGGATCGGCCACACAGAAATAAAAAAATGGCGATTGGTTTGATATTACTGTTTTCTTTGATTGCTGTGAGATCGCTGGTTTGACGAAGTTGAACAGAGAAAAGCAGCCCGGAGCATGTCGTTGATTAGCAAGTTGCGCTTGAGAACTGATTGGCAAATTTTTCGTGTTCTGTTGACAGTACCTCTCTATTTATTGATCGATAGTGAATATGGAGATGCTCTGTTTAATGGTTACGGGCAGGAAGTTGCTCTGATATTGATTTTTGCAGGTTTTGTATATTCCTATAGTGGAAGTACGCAGCGTGTTAAGAGCGTCATGTTGCTTGGCATGGTTGTGGGCATGGCTGGGGAGCTACTCTTTTCATTAGGTCTGGGCATGTATCACTACCGTCTGGAAAATGTGCCTTTATGGTTGATCTTTGGCCATGGTCTTATTTTTTCTGCTGTCTACAGGCTTTCACATACGCCAGCTGTTTGGAGAAACAGAGAGCTTATACAGAAGGTGTTGATTGCTTTTGCGATAGTTTATGCATTTTCCTGGCTTATTTTTGGCAATGACTGGTACGGTTTTTTATGTACGATTGTATTTCTGTTGGTCCTGTTTATGGCAAAAAAATCGCGCCTGTTCTTTCTGATTATGTTTGTAGAAGTGTGTTATATCGAGCTGGTTGGTACGGCAGTAGGTTGTTGGTACTGGCCTGAGGTGGCATTCGGTTTGTACTCATGGCTACCCAGTGCTAACCCACCGAGTGGCATAGCGGTGTTCTACTTCCTGTTTGATGCTGCTGTTTTATTAATCTATCTCAATGTTATCAACCCAAAGACCAAACAGCGTTACCAACAACTGAAGAAATTATAGTTTTGTGCCAAACGTTCTGATTCTTTCGTCTGCATCGACCTGGATGTCGATGAGATGCTGGAGCTTGTGATAATTAAATTCACGTAATGGTTTGTTTGAGCGTATGTAGATTAGCAGTGAGGTGAGATAGTTGAAGAACTATAGAATTATCTTTATATCATTATTAGGTATACCTGCTTTTCTGCTTATGGATAGCCCGTATGGTGACAGGTTTTTGATGGGCTATGGTCAGGAATTTGCAACGTTAACTGCGTTGTTACTCTTTATAGCCGCCTACCGTAGATATCCTTTGCGTGTAAAGCATGCGATGCTGGTTGGTGTATTCTTTGGCATGTTCTTCGAACCGCTTTTTTCTCTTGGTTTAGGTGGTTATCACTATCGCTTCGATAATGTCCCTCTCTGGCTGCTTTTTGGTCATGGGTTTATTTTTGCTCTGGTCTATAGAATATCCCGAAAAGAGTGGGTGATGAAAAGAGAAGAGACCATTCAAGCAACGCTGCTATGCTTTGCAGTTTTCTATAGCATATTCTGGTTGATTTGGGCGAATGATTGGTTTGGTTTCGTATGTACCATTGCTTTTATGTGCTTCCTGTTTGTTGCAAAAAGTTCCCGGCTGTTCTTTTTGATTATGTTCGCCATTGTCTGTTATATAGAACAGATTGGTACTATTATAGGTTGTTGGTACTGGCCTGATACAATGTTGAATATGCTCTCATGGCTGGCTAGCGGTAATCCACCGAGTGGTGTCGCTCTGTTCTATTTCATGTTTAATGCCATTGCTTTCTGGAGCTATATGAATCTGCGCTTCCCTCATACAAAACTGCGTTATCTAAGAATGCAGATGAGAAAATCATAAATATATCTAAGTCTCTATTTTTCTACCTGTAATTGTTTATAAGTGCACAAAAACAGGCCAGTACCCAGGCTGGAGCTCACTACATTAACAGGCACATCTCATGCGCGTGAATAGAAGCTTGGATAAGTTGCGCTGGTTGTTTCAGATTGCTATGTTCACTGAAAGATACACCATATTTTGGTAGTTAAGGAAAAGGGTTACTGAAAGAATCATGAAATTAAATTGTAACTTACTCAAAAAGACTTCTCTGTTGGCTAACGGAAATTCATCCAGCGGAGCTACTGTTTTATCTTTGATGCTCATCTCCATGCTGCTTATACCTGTTTTGCAGCTTGAAGCCGGAGAGCAGTTATCTGATGATAGTGTTTCATCAACTGAGTTTAAGGCCCGTTTTACCTATGAAGATGTTCAGCTACCTGCCAATGAAAAGATGGGTTTTTGGGGGGGCACACTTCTTTATGATGTGAATGACTGGCTTTCCGTAGGGCCTGCGACCTATGGTGCGATGGTTGGTCAACGCGGTGGTTTTATTACCATGGGGGGGGCGGCTGAAGTCAGACAAAAGCTATCCGGCTCTATTGAAGCAAATAGTGGTGTCTTTGTTGGTGCTGGTGGAGGGCGAGGAGGTTTTTTTCTTTCTGGCGGTGGTTTGATGCTGCGTTATCACCTTGGCGTCAAATATACGAGCGAGTCAATGGGAGCCTTGGGAGCAGGTGTGAGTTATCTTGATTTCCCGGATGGGACCATCCATAGCACGCAAGCTTATCTCTCATATGAGATCCCATTCAGAACATTAATTCTCTCAGGCTGGCAAGAGCATGAGAAGAGAGATAGCTATTCTGCGAGGAGAAGTATGGAAGCAGAGCAGGAGCTTGCCCCTGTTTTTCGCTCATATCTGGTACCTGCCGGTGTGCTGACTGATAACGGCGGGGTTCAACATGGCAGAGTTAATCTGACTGGTATCGAATGGAACCGCTATCTTAATGACAACTTCTTCCTTCATTTGGAGTCCTTAGGGGCGATGGGAGGGAAAAGTACAGGCTATATGCAGAGTTTGATTGGCGGCGGTTACCGTTTGGCGATTTTAGACGGTACCTGGCTTAAAGTGGCAGCATCTGCCGGTATGGCTGGTGGCGGCAGTGTGGCAACCGGTGGTGGTCTGCTGGTTCATACCTCTGCATCACTTCAGCAACGTCTGAGTGATCACCTCTATGCAGAAGTGTCAGGAGGGTATGTGAAAGCCCCTGATGGGGATTTCAAAGCATACACCTTCACTGGAAAGCTGGGCTATCACTTTTATACGCCAGATGTCTCGGCAGATATGGAGTCAGTCTCTCTTTCTGATCTTTCAAGCTTTCAGGCGTCTTATTTCCGCATTCGGACAACCCATCAGGGCTATAAAAGAGCTGCATCTAACTGGAGAGGGCATCACAATGATCTCAACGTGAATAACCTTGGTGTGCAGATTGATGCCTTTTTAACGGAGAACTACTTTCTTAGCGGTCAGGTGCTAGCTGCTTATTCGGGCAAAGCAGGAGCATATATGGTTGGTCTTGTAGGGGCTGGAGTACATCAACCGCTGTTTGGAACAGATCTGTTCTTTGATGCGGAAGCACTTTTTGGTCCTGCCGGAGGTGGTGGTTTATCAACAGGAGCGGGGCTTGTATGGCAGACCAATGCCGGCATCGGCTATCAATTCAACGACAGGTATAGCCTGATTGCTCAATATGGTTATATGGCTGCTGCGAAAGGCGACTTTAAAGCGAGAGTGGTTACACTCTCTTTTGGTTACGATTTCACCTTATTTACAAAGTAGCGTGCTTCAAGGCAGAGCAGAATATTTCAGTTTTGGTGCTTTTTATAAAACGCTCGGATTGTTTATTTACTGTTTTAACTTAAGGTCTGTAGGTGACTTTGGCGGTGCAGGTTTCTGATATTTCGATGCGGGATACGTGCAGACGCTCATTATCAAGTTTGCTGCTCATGGTTGTATACAGTTCACGGGCAACATTTTCACTCGATGGATTGATGACATCAAAGGGTGCAACATCGTTCAGATTATAGTGATCCCAAGGCTCCAAAGCGGCCTTGAGCTCAGTTTTCATGATTTTATAGTCAATGCCCAATCCCAGTTCATCAAGCTCTTCACAGACGACGTATAATTTCACGTGCCAGTTATGGCCATGCAGGCGTGCACAGTCACCAGGGTAATCGCGCAGGCTGTGTGCAGCAGAGAAGTGGGTTTCGATGGATAACTCAAATGTTGCACTCATTTTTTAGCTCCGGGTAATAACATGGCTGCTGACACAGTGCGTCCTTCACCAACAAGAATATTATACGTGCGGGCAGCAGCACGTGTGTCCATGCATTCAAAACCAATATGATGATCTGCCATATAGTCCAGTATTTCACGATCTGGAAAGGCTGTAGTCCTGCCCGTACCGAGCAAGATGACTTCCGGGGGAGAGGCGGTGATTGCTTCCAGCTGTTGCAGATTGAGATCAGACAAACATGCCGGGCCCCACGGAGCGGTGACGATGTTGCCGTGGATGATCAGACCAGTGTTGTGCTTGTGTTCATTCAGCCTGAGGTAGTCATCATCATAGGCACTGAATAGCAGTGTTCCGGCAGGCAGATGGGCGCTGATATCTCCTTTCATGAATGTTTATATATCGAGAAAGAGATAGTTAAGGCCGTGCTTCCATGGCTTTGATTTCATCTTCATCGGCCTTGAAACGACCTGCAAGCGATATCATTACCGGGCTGGCAACATAGATAGATGAATAGGTACCAACAAGAATACCGGCAATCAGGGCAAAGGCGAAATCGTGAATTACTTCACCACCGAGGATAAACAGAGCCAGTACCACCAACAGGGTGGTGACGGATGTCATCAGGGTACGCGCCAATGTCTGGTTGATAGAACTATTTACAACCGTGATTTCATCTTCCTGTTTTTTACGTTTTCTGTTGGCTGCAAAGTTTTCGCGGATACGGTCAAATACCACAATCGTATCATTCAATGAATAACCAATCACCGTCAGCAGTGCTGCAATCACAGGCAGAGAAAACTCTTTTCCGGTCAGTGCAAAGAGCCCTATCACAATGGTGATATCATGCAACAGGGCTGCATCAGCACCGAGTGCGAAACGGAATTCGAAACGGAATGTGACGTAGATCAGAATAGCCAGCATAGCAACCAGTACAGCCATAATACCTGCGCGGGTAAGCTCTTCACCAACCTGAGGTCCTACAAACTCAACACGACGCATTTCAATCGCATCAGCACCGAACTTTTCACTTAAACCGTCCAGAATCGCGTTACTGATAGTAGCTGACTCTTCACCTTCTCTATTTTGTACACGAATCAGAATCTCTTCGGGTGCACCGAACTCCTGAATCACAGCATTGCCATAACCTTTGGGGGAGATGGCACTGCGTACATCGGCAATACTTGGAGCTGGAGTGAATTTAACTTCAACCAGTGTTCCTCCTGTAAAATCGATGCCGAAATTCAGTCCCTTGACTGCCAGTGCGCCAAGTGAAGTGAGTATCATGATGCCGGAAATCAGCAACGCAATTTTGCGTTTGCCAATAAAGTCAAAGTGAATATCAGAACGTATCAGTTGCATAGTAGTTCCTATAAAGCCTTAAATGCTTAGTTCTTTAACGCGACCATGTTTGGCTGTTGAAGCAGCAACAATGGCACGCGTTACGGTGATAGCGGTAAACATGGAAGCCAGAATACCGACAGAAAGTGTGATGGCGAAACCTTTGACCGGGCCGGAACCGAACTGGAACAGCACGATAGCAGCAATCAGGGTAGTGATATTGGCATCAACAATGGTGGAGAATGCTTTGTCATAACCACCATCAATAGCTGCCAATGGTGTTTTGCCCAGACGCAGCTCTTCACGGATACGCTCAAAAATCAATACGTTGGCATCCACAGCCATACCAATGGTCAGCACGATACCGGCAATGCCAGGCAGCGTTAATGTGCCACCGATGATACTCATGACTGCCAGGATCAACAGCATGTTAAAAATCAGTGCGACATTGGCGACGATACCGAACATACGGTAATACACGGCCATGAAGATCAACACCATAATACAACCGACGATGATGGAGTTCATGCCCTGATCAATAGAATCCTGTCCAAGGCTGGGGCCAATGGAGCGCTCTTCCACAACCTTAACAGGAGCGGGCAGGGCACCGGCACGCAGGATGATGGCAAGATCATGTGCTTCAGCAGGTGAAAAACTGCCGGTAATCTGGGCCGAGCCGCCAGCAATACGTTCACGAATCACAGGAGCGGAGTTCACAACGCCTTCAAGAATGATAGCAAAACGTTCGCCGACATGTGCAGTGGTCAGCTTATCAAATTTACGCGAACCTTTGCTGTTGAATTTCAGCGTTACAGCATACTCATTGTAACGGGAATCAATGGATACACGTGCATCGGAGATTTCATTGCCGGAGAGTTCCGTACGTTTTTTCAACAGATAAGGCTGACGTGATGTTGTGCCATCACTGCGTGTCTCTTCAGGGCCATACATGATGATATCACCCGGTGGGATGTCGCCTGTCATGGCTCTGTCCAGATCACCTTTTTCATCAACCAGTTTAAATTGCAGTTGCGCAGTGCGGCCAATCAGCTGTTTAGCGTGCGCTGAATCTTCATAACCGGGAATCTGTACCAAAATACGATGCGTGCCCTGTTTGATGATCACCGGCTCAGTTGTGCCGAGCGCATCAATACGACCACGAATGACTTCGATAGACTGTTCAACGGCAAACTTTCGGGTTTCATCAGCCACTGATTCTTTAAGTGTTAAAACAAACGTATTGTCAGTCGGGCCTGACATATTGTAACTGCTAAACGTCTCAGCCAATATTTTTTCAGCACTGGCAAGATCACTGTTATTTTTAATAGTGATGTTAAGATTCATACCATCAGCAGACAAGTTGCGGTAGCGAATTTTATCTTTACGCAGAGCTTGTCTGGCGGCATCAATATCTTCTTCCACGCTGTGGGTAACAGCCTTGTCGACATCAACGTCGAGTACCAGATGTATGCCACCCTTGAGATCCAGCCCCAGGCTCATTGGATTACTCAATGAAGAGGGCCACCAGGATGGTACTGATGTTACATTAGGTAGTGCTCCCATTATGGAGACCACCAATACGGCTAAAATAAGCCAGATTTTCCAGCGCGGAAAGCTTTGCATGGGTCTAATCCTTATGCTTTGTCTTTAGAGTCAGTTGAATCAGCGTCGGTGCTTTCAGCAGGTTTTTCTTCAGTTTCTGCGGCGGTGACAGCTTTTGCTGGTTTGGATTTTTTAGCAGGTTTGCCTTTGACCGCTTTATCTTTAGCGGGTCCAATATCAGTCAGGCCGGCAATGGTGTCGCGTTTTACATTAACACGTACGCCATCAGCAATTTCAATTTTCAGAATATCTTCTTTGACGTCGATGACTTTACCGTACAAACCACCACCGGTAAGGATGTTGTCACCTTTTTTCAGTTCATCAACGAGATTACGATGCTCTTTCAATTTTTTCTGCTGTGGACGGATAAGAAGGAAGTAGAAGATGACCATGATCAGAACCAATGGAATCAATGATGCGAAACCGCCACTGCCGCCAGCATCTTCAGCAAAGGCCGGATTAATAATAGCCATCGCAGCGATAGCAGATGCAATCACAGTAGTGATGGGAGATAGAGAAAAGGATTGTGTTGTCATTTGAAGGAACTCCTGATTTATGAGAGGCGGCGATTATGCATTGCTATGGTAGCGTTGTAAAAACTGTTTTTTAAATTCGGGCCAGTTTCCCTCATCAAGGGCAGTTCTGGCACGCTTCATAAGGTCACAATAGTAGTGAAGATTGTGCAGTGTATTCAATCGTGAGCTTAAAATCTCTTTGGCCATGAACAGATGGCGCAAATAAGAGCGGGAGAAGTTTGTGCAGGTATAACAGCTGCAATCGTCCATAATCGGGCGAGCATCATCAAAATGTTTAAGGTTTTTGATGTTTATTTTGCCATCATCGGTAAAAAGTGTGCCGTTGCGGGCATTGCGGCTTGGCATCACGCAATCAAACATATCAATGCCGCGATCAATGCCTTCAATCAGATCAGCCGGCGTGCCCACACCCATCACATAGTGCGGTTTATCTTCAGGCAGATGTGGAGCCAAAGCATCGAGCATGGCCATCATCTCTTCTTTGGGTTCACCAACGGAGAGCCCACCAATCGCAATGCCCTCAAAATCAATGTCGGCAACAGCTTTCAAACTTTCCAATCGCAGATCGGGATACATGCCACCCTGTACGATACCGAACAGTGCTTGGGTGTCGTTCACTGGTAGTGCTTCACGGCACTCACCAGCCCAGCGCATCGACATCTGCATCGAATCATTGGCTTCTTCATAGGTTGCCGGGTAGGGCGTGCACTCATCAAAGGCCATGACAATATCACTGCCGAGTTGGCGCTGAATCTCCATGCTCTCTTTAGGTCCCAGGAACACTTCGCGCCCATCGATATGAGAACGGAAGCGTACACCGTGCTCTTCAATCTTACGTAGTTCACCAAGCGACCAGACCTGAAAACCACCGGAATCAGTAAGAATAGGACGATCCCAGGCCATGAATTTATGCAGGCCACCCATCTTCTCAATCAGATCAGAACCCGGGCGCAGCATCAGATGATAGGTGTTGCCAAGGATAATGCTGGCTTCGATATCATCGGTCAGATCAGCCGGTGTAAGGCTTTTGACCGTGGCTTGGGTGCCGACAGGCATAAACACGGGCGTTTCCACCGTGCCGTGGGGAAGGGTAACGCGGCCGCGACGGGCGTAACCGGTTTCATCTTTTGCGAGTATTTCAAAGGTAAGTGCAGACATGGCGGGCAGACTGACAATGTGATTCTGTCACATCAAGTTATTAAGAGTGATTGATATGTATGAGTAATAGAGCTGGCCTTCTACGGTCCCTGCTGCGGTGGTTGGTCTGGAATGTATCAGAATCGTAGTTTTGGAGGTAAAAAAAAAGCGGCCTGTATGCACAGACCGCTTTTTTTAACAAAGATAATTACAGAGCTTTCAGTGCTGCAACAACTTCTTTCGCTTTGTCGCCACATTTTTTCTGTGAAGGCATTTTGGTTTTACCATGAGCAGCTTTCGCTACGTCTTTGGATTTGCAAACCCATGCTTCAAGTGCTTCTTCAGACCATAAAGCGCCGGCTTCATGCTGAGCTTTTAGGTAAGAACCGTATTTAAAACCTTCCATGCTACCCTGAACACGGCCAACTACGCCTTTAAGACCTGGGCCTACTTTTTTTGATGTATCAAACTTATGACACGCTTTGCATTTTGCCAGTGGATTGGCTTCTGCAGTCACAACACCACCCATGAGGAATGCAGCAGCAGCTGCAATAAATAGAGCTTTTTTCATTTGTGTATCTCCTGATATGTTTTAACGGAAAAGTCCCCCCGTCGCGAAATAATCTACCCCAAGTAAATGTGTCTGTGGAAGGGGTAATTAATCCCCTCTATACTTTAACGGGAGATAAAGGGACAGTTTACTTATTTATGGTAAATTGAGTTTGAATAGTCTATTTTAATTGTATGGCACGCATGGCAAGGACAGTGATAGCAGGAGTTCCTCATCACGTAATACAGCGTGGTGTTCGTCGCATTGATGTGTTTCACAGCGATGTTGATTACAATTTATATATCGATCTTATTTCGAAGTCTTGCAAGAAAGCCGGAACAGAGGTGTGGGCCTATTGCCTTATGTCCAATCATGTTCATCTGGTTCTTGTGCCGTCATCGGCAGAGGGGCTTCGTGTTTCTCTTGGTGAAGCTCATCGACAGTATACACGGCATGTGAATTTGCGTGAGGGGTGCCGGGGCCACCTGTGGCAGGAACGGTTCCACTCGTTTGCTATGGATGAACATTATTTGCATGCGGCAGTTCGTTATGTTGAGTTGAATCCAGTGCATGCAGAGATGGTGAAGTCAGCTGAAGATTATCCATGGAGTAGTGCTAGAGCACACTTAGCGGGAAAGAATGACAGGTTAGTGAAAGTGGCACCGATGCTTGAGCGTGTCAGTGATTGGCAAGAATATTTGGATAGTAGTCTAGATGAAGATACGAAAGATGAGTTTCGTAAGCATGGTCGAACAGGGCGACCGATTGGTGATGAATCTTTTTTGATGAAACTCGAGGATATTGTGGGGCGAACGCTTCGAACACAGAAGCCGGGCCCGAAGAAAGTTAATAGAGATAAGTAAACTGTCCCTTTATCTCTAAGGTGTTGATTACTCAGAAGGAATGTCAAAATCAGTGCTGCTGTAAGGGTTTATAGCCACCTTTTTAGGGCTGAAATAGGTACTGTAAGGATATAGAAACTTATCTGTTACTCTAACCAGAGATGGTAATGTTTATCATCAAGGGTGATGTTCAGAAGGGTTTGAGGTTCCAGACCTGATTCGTGCAGGTTTTGTTCGATGGCGAAAACATCAATCTTGGCGGCCATGATTTGCGGTAGCAGATGCTCCGGAATCAGGTTGTGTAGATCCAGTGCGCTGGCCGCAGTCAGTTCAATTTTCATGGGTGATTTCCCAGCGCGTGTGATGTGAACATGCAAACTCTTGGCGCTGCCTTTGGGTGTTGGGGCGGGCTCGTGCGCAGTCTTAGGAAATTTCCACAGTAGGGCGGTTGTAATATATTGCTCGCCTACGGATGCATCGAGCATATCGGGCCAGGAGAGTTGAACCTTCAGGCTCTGCATCTGATTGACCAGGCCTTGAAAAGTGCGCAGTACTAAAAAGAGGTCAGCCGGGCTGGCCGAGCGAAATTGCCAGCGTTGATCACCGAGCAGATCATTGACCTGTTTTGATAACTGCCACTGAGCAGTGTCAAAGGGCTCAGGCTGTAAGAAAGGGCGAAACAGAATGCGGGCCAGATCATCGAGCTCGGCTCTAATCGGTTCCAGTTTTTGAGCATCAAAACCCAATCCGACAAATGCATCGAAACTGTTAAGGGTGGTTTTGCCGCGCAGGCCCTGAATGAGATTTAACAGCGACATGCGGCGTGTGAAGGGGATATTTAACATGCAGCCAAAATCGAGCAGTGCTACTTGCGGTTGTTCATCATCATATTGAAACAGCAGATTGCCCGGATGCGGGTCGCCATGCACCAGACCAATCTCAAACAGGCTCTTCCACAGGGTCTGCATTAAGGTTTCACTTACTTTACGGCGGGCATCATAAGGCCAGTTGCAGGCTTCAGAGAGGCGTTGGCCATCAATCCATTGCTGGGTGAGCACCTGGGTGGTGGATAGCAGGGGATAAACCTCTGCGACCTTGAGTCCTGGCACATGGATGTTTTGCTGGAAGCGCTGCTGTTGTTTCATTTCATGGCTGTAATCGAGCTCATCATTCAAGGTGTTCTGCAGTGTCTTCTGGTAACTGTTCAGATCAAAGTCCCAGCGTTTGACAGGGCCTGCTTTGGGCAGAAGGGCGGCTAAACTCAGTTCACTCTCAATGGCCTGACGAATATCCGGGTATTGCACCTTGATGGCAAGATGCTCAGACGTACCGCCATCAGTGATGCGCAGGGCTTTATGCACCTGTCCGAGCGAAGCAGCGGCCACACTCTCTTCAATTGATTTCAGTACATTTTCCACGGGCTGCTGCCACTCATGTTCAAGTACCGGCACGATATCTTTAAGCGGCCATGCTTTGACACTCTGCGTGAGTTCGGTGAAATGGCTCTCATCATCCATGCCGGCCATGGCCTGACCAATTTTCATGCCGATACCACGTTTGCTGGCCAACAGAGCCGTTAAGCGCTGCTGTGCAATCTGGCGCGTAGCGTCGTGTTTGCTGCGACGGATTTTTTGGAGTAACCAAGTGCTGTGCATGAGATAAATAAAGCGTTTTAACCTGTTCAAGAGCGGGCTCCGTGCATGGGATGATGATGGGGTTCAACCATGAATTAAACAGATTAGTAATGCAATGAATGCGCTATATATGGACGTGAAAAAAGATAATGGTTGATGTTTGGAGTGAAGTTCGATTAATGTTCGAACATTATTCGTTTTTGTAATGGGGTGAGTATGCAACGTCGAGAGAAGCGTGAGCTGCGAGAGCAGGAGATTATAAAGAATACCATCGAGCTGTTATCGCAACGTGGCTTTCTTGATGTGCGTATGTCCGATATTGCCAAGGGAACCCAATATTCAATGGGAACCATCTATTCTCACTTTGAAGCAAAAGAGGATCTGCTGCTTGCCTGTGCCCATGCGCTGGTTATTGAGCATAAGGATCTGCTGTTAGCGATTCAGAAACAAAATATCCCGGCCATAGAAAAAATAATTACCATGGTGCAATGCAGTTGGCATATGTCCATGCAGCACCCTGATTTGATCGAGATAGATAATCTTTCCATGATGCCATCGGTTTGGCGCAGGGCTACACAGACACGGGCAGACAGATTGAATCAACTGCATGTGGAGGTGGCTAATATGTTTTTGGCTATTGTGCTGGATGCGATTGCAGAGAGTTTGAACGGGCATACCGCACTTGATAAGGCTGAGACTGAGCGTCTGGCACATCATCTGACACATGGCATGTGGGGTTTGTGTGTGGGGCTATCGAGTACGGCCCAGTCCGGTTATGCCAGCACACTCTGTCCTGAGAGCAGTGAAGAGAAGTATACGCATTTCACCACCAATTATAGTCATTTTCTCAAAGGTTATGGCTGGCATGAAACAGAGCCGGAAGCAGTGTTCGAACGCTGCAAAACTACTGCGTATACGGTGATGAATCAGACCACCTGGTTTGCGCAAACGGAGCAGAGTTGATGAGATATTTACAGATAACGGGCATCGCCCTGTGTGCCATGGTGCTGGCATCTTGCATGGTGGGGCCTGATTTTAAGTCGCCTGCTTCCCCAAGGGTGGACAGCTATTATAACAAGAGCAGTGATGAGGCTTCGATAGCGGCTGATGCACAGAGCAGAGTCGTGATGCAGGATAATATGCCTCAGCAGTGGTGGCAGTTGTTTGAATCACCGGCCCTGCAGCAACTGGTTGCCATCGGATTGAAGGGTAGCCCGACACTTGCGGCTGCCAAAGCCAAATTGAAAGCCACACAGGAAAACTTCAGCGGAGACCGTGGTTCGATTCTGTTTCCGGCCGTCGATGCCGGCGTGAACAGTGCACGCAAGAAGATTTCCGGTGCTGTGTTTGGCGGCAGACCGAGTATCTACACGGTGCACAATGCATCGGTGGATGTCAGTTATAGTCTTGATCTGTTCGGTGGCGGCCAGCGTTTTATCGAATATAGCGAAGCCCAGATTGAGCATGACGCATTTCAGCTGCATGCTGCTCAAATTACCCTGGTCTCGAATATTGTGACGGCAGCTATCAATGAAGCCTCTTTGCGGGAGCAAGTGCTGGCTCTGAAAGAGATTATAGCATCTGAGACAGAGCAGTTGAGTGTGACCGAAAAGCAGTATGAGATTGGCGTGGTTGCCAAGGTCGATCTGATCAGCCAGCGCGTCACGCTGGCGCAGACCCGCACCCAGTTACCAAGCCTGCAAAAAGAACAAGCGAAAGCCAAACATCAACTCGCCACACTGATCGGTCGTATGCCCGGTGATAGCGAGATGCCGGTTTTT
>Ga0316202_10001389_pt1 | contig 19020 bp, 19 predicted proteins | sample 3monrhotite_MG_FD_204934 | JGI IMG/M metagenome (GOLD analysis project Ga0316202, IMG submission 204934) | Microbial mat bacterial communities from mineral coupon in-situ incubated in ocean water Damariscotta River, Maine, United States -... | ecosystem: Environmental > Aquatic > Marine >... | reverse complement strand
AGAGTTACAGTAATCTTCCAGGTATTATGGATGGAAACATTTCTCAGATTGTTGATGACCTTATCTTAGAAGATCAGACCCAACGCCTGCAGGCAGTTGCGGAATAAGATCACTGATGTTCCCTTCAATTATTTCAGGTGCGTTTTCAATGAATGCCGTGGCTTGTTCTAGGAGAATGTAACCGCCCCAAATGCTGAAGATCACAATGGCAAAGGCGGGTAGGGTTCCAAAGGCGAAGCGCAGCCATCGATGGGTTTGTGCCCGTTTGGCTTCTCGTTTATGAATATCAACAAGTTCTTGAAGTAGTGCTTCGGTTTTATCTGACATGATTTCGTGCTTAAATACTTGCTGTAACTCTACCTTTATGTGGATTGATAGTCACTGCCATCCCTTCAGTAAAGCTTTCGACAAAGATCGAGATGAGGTGATTCAGCGTGCCCGAAAGGCGGGTGTTTCAAAGATGATCGTGGTTGGGTATAACCAATCTGGAAATCGAGCGGCTATTAAGATGGCCGAGGATCATCCTGATATGTGGGCAACCATTGGTGTTCACCCTTGTGATTGCGGTGAGTTAACTGATGAAGAATTGAATTGGATGAGAGGTACAGCTCAGTCTAATGATCGAGTGGTGGCTATTGGAGAGATGGGTTTGGATTACCATCATATGAAAGCGTCAAAAGAAGTGCAGGAAGAGGTTTTTCGAAAACAAATTAGGCTGGCAAAAGAGTTGGATTTGCCTTGCGTGGTTCACTCGCGTGATGCTGCAGAAGAAACATTGGCTATATTGATTGATGAAGAGGCAGATAAGGTGATTTTTCACTGTTATTCCTATGGTTATGAATTTGGAAAAAAAGTCTGGGCTCAGGGGTACTACACCTCTTTTAGTGGAGTGGTGACTTATCCTCAAGCTCCCGATGTGCAAGAAGCTGCTGCTAAAGCACCAGATGAACTTATTCTTATTGAAACAGATTGTCCTTATTTGGCGCCTCAAACCGTACGGGGTAAGCGCAATGAAATGGCTTATGTCGTGGAGGTTGGGAGAAAGCTGGCTGAGCTTCGTAGTGTGTCTGAAGAAGAGCTAGCAAAGCAAGTGATGAGGAACCTGATCGCCCTGTTTTTTGACAAAATCTAAGAATCTAACTAAGATGAGTTCTTAGTTACTAGATTTTTATGAGTGTGAATTCAGGGTATCCAAATGGCGGAGAACTTAAGTATTTAATTACTTTTGGCGAGCCTGATGATAAGACAGCTGAGGCAATTGGGTATTGGCCAAGTGGAATTAACTCTGAACGAGTAGGGAAAGGTAACCCTCAGATGGCTGAAGCTTCTGAATCAGGATGGACAGGAGATGTTGAGGTTCGACGAGCTGAAACTAGAAACTTTATAAAAGCTCTAGTTCAAACTGGGGTTCCAACAATTGAGCTTCCATATCCAGACCACGAGGTTATGATAGAAGGAGGGCTTACTTATGATCTAGAATTTTTACGTGATCAGGTTGTTTCAAGGCCAGATGGATCAGTGCTGTTATTCCCAATGGGTACGCCTCATCGGATGCCAGAAAAACCTTTTGTAGAAAGTGTTTACGGGGCAATGGGTTTTAAAATTGAACATTTGAACATCCCTCATGAAGGAGGAAATATTGTTCGTTTATTTATGCCAGATGGGGCGATGTGGGCTTTTAGTGGAACCTCATCAAGAACTTCGTATCGGGCATTGCAAGCAGGTTTTAAGTTTATGGCTCCAGATACTGGTAGAGAGAATCAAACAAGTATTGGAGTGAGGAAAGGGAGAGCGCTTCATGTTGACTGTATATTCAAGCCACTTGTTGCGACTGTGGATGACAAGGAATTAGTGACTTTTCTTGCTTATCTTGAGGGCTTTAGTCGTAACTCTAGGCAAAGGATGGAGCGTGCGGCACATTATTTGAAAGCAGAAATTATTGAGGTGAGTGCTGATGATGCGGCTCGACTTGTTACTAATGGTGTTCTTCATGATGGACATTTGATAAACCCAGCAATTCTATCTGACCAAAAGAAACAAGCACTACTAGAGTCTCGATTGAGAGGTTTTACTCACGTCCCAAGCAGTCAAACTGCTACAGTAGGTGGGGCCTTTCATTGTTTAACTCAGGAACTGTGGTACCCACACCCAATAGATCAGAAGGATATGAATGAGCGTCTAATGAGCACCGGATATTTTACAGGAAGAACTCCAGTTAAAATTCATAATAATTATTAACAATCAAAAACTATGACTAGTCTAGATATTGTAACTGTATATAAAAAACCAGTTTCTGATGAAGCGGTGGTAGCCAGTCTTGATGCTTTTAAAGAGTGGTCAAGAGATAAAAGGTCAGTGGAGTCACTTGATCGATTTGCTGGTCTTACCGTTAAGGCACTTGAGAATGTTTTAAGGCTCCAGGAGCCAATTGCTCATGTTGAAGTGGGTTTAACGGCTTTAGATAACTATGACACAAAACTTGTGGTTGTTGGTCGTGAGCTGCCAGATGGAAGAATGGTTTTGTTTGCAACTAAAAAGGATCGATCTGACGTTGGTATTAGCTTCGATATAGATGACGCTATGGTCGTAGGGACGACCCAGGCAGAAGCTTTGAAGCAATTGGAAACACAATTGAGAGGTGCTCAGGGGATCACTGTTCACAAGTTCTATACGAGCATGAATTAGTATTGACTGACTTTGAATTCATAAGTAAGTTCTGAGAGCATCTTTGTAAATTTGATATAAACCTATTGCTTAAGAAAAGTAGGTTCAGGATTGCTCTCAGCGAGGTGGGGATAGTGAAAGCCCATTAGCAAGAATGAATTGAAACGCGCTTAGGCTCTGACAAGTGTCAGGAAGGGCCCCTTAATAGGGTGCCGGAAGTTGGCCGTTATCATCCAACACACTTTATCCTCGGAGAAGTGATGAGGCTTTCCATTGAAAGCGAATCAAGGTGGTACCACGAATTAATACTCGTCCTTGTTTCTAAGCTATTGCTTAGTTACGAAGATGATTTTTTAATTTAACGTATTTACCGCTATGGAATTACACGAACCACAAAATGCCTTTCAAAAGGTTTCCTCCTACGAGGCAAAAGTAGGAGAAGTTAAGAGAGCAGTACTTCTTTATTCGGGAGGTCTTGATACTTCAGTAATGCTGAAGTGGCTTCAAGATGAATACAATGTTGAAGTCATTGCTTTGACTATTGATTTAGGTCAGATGACTGACGATCTTGAGGCTATTAAGCAAAAAGCAATTGATCTTGGTGCTGTTGAGGCCATTGTTATTGATGCAAAGGAGGAGTTTGCAAGTGAATATATTGTTCCAGCAATTAAGGCAAATGCTTCTTATCAAGGTGAGTACTACATGTCTACATGTATTGGACGACCTCTTCTTTCTAAGTTGGCTGTGAAAATTGCTAAAGAATATGGGGCTGATTGTATTGCTCATGGTTGTACGGGGAAGGGAAATGATCAAGTTCGAATTGAGGCTGGAGTTTTGACTCTAGACCCAGACATGAAGATCATTGCTCCTATTAGAGAGTGGTCAATGGGAAGAGATGAGGAAATTGAATACGCATTGAAAAACAATATTCCAATCTCTCATTCACATGAAAAACCTTATTCATATGATGAAAATATGTGGGGTAGTTCTGCAGAGGGGGGTGAGATTGAAAACCCAGCTTTGGAGCCTGAGATGAAGAACATCCTTGCGGTTTGTTCTACTGTGGAGGAAGCTCCAAATGAGTCTGAGAAAATTAAAGTCTCTTACGTTGATGGTATCCCTACAAAGTTTAATGGAAAAGAAATGTCAGTTTCTGAAATTGTAGAAGCATTGAATACTGTGGGTGCTAAGCATGGGGTTGGAGTGACTATACATATTGAAGATAGAATGCTTGGATTGAAGATCCGAGATATCTACGAAGCACCTGCGGCTCATATTCTTATTCAGGGGCATAAAACGCTTGAAAAAATTGTTTCAACTCGAGAAGAAAATATGCTTAAGCACTATATGGATGAACGATGGGCTTACCTGTGTTATTCGGCTAAATGGTTTGACCCAAGCATGAAGCATATTGCTGCTTTCATGGACTCTATGAATAAGAATGTAACTGGTGAGCTTACATTCAAACTGTACAAGGGGCAGGCAACAATCGTTTCAATTGATTCTCCATATAGTCTGTTTAGAGAAAACCTAGCTACATTTATGAAGTCTTCTGGCTTCAATCAAAATGCTAGTCCTGGTTTCGTAGAAATTTATAGTCTTGAGTCTAAGATTGCTGCTCAGGTTAATAAGGAACAACAATGAGTCAAATCTGGAATACAAACGGGAAAACAGTAAATCCGGTGGTGTCAGACTACACTGCCGGTCAGGATTATTTGATGGATCAAGAGGTTTTTTTACCTTATGACCTCCAGGCTTCGAAGGCTCATGTCTCCATGTTGGTCAGCATTGAACTTCTCACTGAAGGTGAGGGGCAAGAGCTAAATAGTGCTTTAGATGAGATCCTATCACTTTGGGGGGCTGGAGAGTTTCAAATTAAAACTGAACAAGAGGATTGTCATACTGCAATTGAAGCATACTTAACTGATAAACTTGGTGATCTAGGTAAAAAGATTCACACAGCAAGATCAAGGAACGATCAATCTTTGGTAATGCTGAGGTTGTATGAGCGGGAGCAGATGGATCAGCTCCGTAAAAATATTGAGTCGTTAATTTCTACTTGGTCAACTTGGATCAAGCAATTTGAAAACATTGAAATGCCAGGTTATACGCATCTGCAAAGAGCGATGCCTACTACCTTGGGCTTATGGTTGGGTTCATTCCAATCAGCAATGACTGACCTGCTTATGGTTCAGGAGTCTATAGAGTCACTCATCGATCAGAACCCACTTGGTTCAGCTGCAGGGTTTGGAGTTCCTATGGATATTGATCGGGAAGTTACTAAAAAAGAATTAGAGTTTTCTAAGGTTCAAAAAAACCCAATTTATTGTCAGTTTTCTAGAGGGTTCTTTGAAGGAATGATCGTGAATCATATTGTTCAAGTTCATACGGTATTGAGCCGATGGGCGTCTGACTTGTTATTGTTTACTACAAAAGAGTTTAATTTCTTTGATGTCGATTCATCATTCACAACAAGTTCGAGTATTATGCCTCAAAAGAAAAACCAAGATGTTTTTGAGCTTATGCGTGGACGACTCGGTGTAGTTCAGGGTGCTGCTTTGGAATTGCAATCAATTTCTGGCCGTTTATTTAGCGGTTATCAAAGAGACCTTCAACTGACGAAGGATCCACTGGTGCGTTCTTTTGAAGTGATTCATGCGGGCTTAGAAATTGCAGCCTTAGTTACCCCTGCAATCTCTCCTAGGGAGGGAGTTCTTAGGTCAGCAATGTCTGAAGATCTATACGCCACTCATAAGGTGTATGAGCTTGTAAAGAGTGGTGTGCCATTCAGAGAGGCGTACGCAAAAGTTAAAGAAAGCTTGTGATTTAGTGTGAGATGATGATCTTTGCCCCTTTGCTGTGGCTAGCTTCTATTGAAGCTGTTCCTCCAATGGGGATGGTTATCATCGGCTCACTGTGTCCGAAATCAAGATTTGCAACAATGGGAATGTTTGAGATTCGTGTGTTGTTTTTGATGATTTCTTTAAGTAAAGATTCTGTCATTTCACTTCCATACATAAATCGTCCAATTAGGAGTCCATTGATTTTAGGGAAATCTGGATGAAGACTGAGTGCGATTAGGGCGCTGTCAAAAATTGCCGGTGTGATTTCATCGTCATCTTCAATAACTAAAATAGAATCTTTAATGTCAGGCATGTAGTCGGTCCCCATTAGCTGGACAAAGGTAATGAGATTACCTCCGAGAAGTTTTCCTTTAGTGGACCCCTCATTAATGACGATGGATCCAGAGTTTTTTAGACTTCTAGTGTCTTTGTAGTAGTCCATCCATTTGGGATTGGACCAGTCGTTTGAGTCTTCAACGTGGACTGGCTCTTTGGTAGTGAGCATTTTCTTGAATGATTCCAAAGAGTAATTCTGGGCAGAGCTAAAGCTCACATAAAGAGGTCCAAGGTAGGTGGTTAACCCCGTTTTATGGTGAATTGCATTCACAAGAGCAGTGATGTCTGAGTATCCACAAATTGGTTTTGGATTTCGTTTGATAAGGTCAAAATCTAGGTGTGGGAGAATCTGATTTGAATTGAACCCTCCTAATCCACAAAGGATTGCGTCTACATTATTTGATTCAAAGGCTTCATGAAGGTCCTCTACACGATCTTGAACTGAAGCACTGTCTAAAAAGTTGATATTCTTTGCGTTCTTGCCAAAAGAAACCTTGCAGCCTAGCTTGTTTATATTTTCGTTTGCTTTGCTTTCTAGGTCGTCGGTCACAAAATCGAGACCCAGGCTTCGTGCAGGGGATATAACTTGAATGCAATAATCGTTCATTGGTGTGGGTTTTTATAGATTAAACCCCTCATTTAATGGGTCCTCACTATCTAAGAATAGTTGGTTTACTCCTGTAATGAAAGCGTTACCAAGAATGATAGGTTTTATCATCTTTAGTGAATCTTTATTTGTGCTTTCATTAAACCACGCTTTAAATTTGGTTCCAAGAATTGACTCAAATTGAACTTCTTCACCTGGTTTGATTTGATTTGAATCAGCAAGTTGTGCCAATTTAGCTGAGCTACCAGTTCCACAAGGTGATCTATCAACCTGTCTATTTCCAAATACGACGAGTGATTTGTAGTGTGTTCGATTTATCTTTTTTGAAAACTTGATTAATCCAATTTTAAGTTTTGATTTTGATGATTTTATCTCCATGGCTAGCTCAATGAGCTGATGGAGATTCTCTTTATCTAAGTTTAATCCTGATTCATCAGTATCAATGATTAGGGTGTGATTACCAGAATAGTATATGTCTCCTGTGATTACACCTTTGCTGGTGTTAAAGCTTAGTTTTTTTGCGACCAGGTAAGAGTTTACATTCTCAATGTAGATGCTTCCATCCTCAGAGATGTGAGAACTTATTTGGCCTGCTGGGGTTTCAAAAGTGAAGTCTCTTTCCCCCGTAGTTGTGTGTAGCAGTTTGCTTACTCCAATCGTTCCATGGCCACACATGTCTAGGTAGCCATTATTGTCCATGAAGAACATTGCGTAATCTCCACTCTTAGCGCCAAAGACTACAGCTCCAAACATGTCTTTATGTCCTCGAGGCTCTTGGAGGCTTAGCTTTCTAATGTGATCAAGATTTGTCATAAAGAAACTACGTTTATCTAGGATGGTCTTCCCAAGGATCTTAAAGTCTGCCCCCATCAGGATCCTTGTAGGTTCTCCTTCAGTGTGTGAATCAATAACTTGTATGAATTGACCCATACCTTCAAGGTCTTCAATTATTTGACTCATTGGTAGGTGCTTAATGTTGTTGAGATGCTTGAAGCTAATTCTCTCAGATGTTGCTTACAGAATGTGTAGTTGCATGGTGTTTCCATTCTAGCACCTGAGGCTACTTGGAAATTTGTATAAAAGCAGTATTCGGGTGCGTGTGGTGAAGTTCTTGAACTTTCAATTTTTCTTTGTACGGTTGCCTCATCATCTCTAACGAAGATTTTTCTTTTTGATGGGTCTCCATAGTACATGGATCCGTTTGAACATTTAGTGTCCATTAATGGGCATAGCCCAACGAACAATAAGTGATTTGGGAAGCCAATATGGCTTAAGAATCTTGCAGCAATTTGTGTAGGTGTTTCTGCGCTGAGTGCAGATTCAAGGATAATCACTGGTCTTTCAGTGTCGATTACAGGTTTAACGTATGAAGCGGCAGTTATTGCGAGTGATTTTGCATAAGCTGGTTCTTGCCGTAGGTCATGGCCCATATAGGTTCCGACTTGGTCTAAAATGAACTCAAGAAGATTCCACTCAAGAGTGTTTTCAAGATCGCTATAAACATCTGGGTTGCTGGTATCTAATATTTTCGCGCTAGGCATCACTTTTTGAATTGAAGCTACGTGTGACCCAGCTAAGTCTCTTACTGTTCCCTCTAAATCCATTTCACAAAGGCCAGGGTCTTGTTTGAGTTTTTCTACGTAATAGTGTGAGTCTAGGTTAACTAATGTATCGCTGATTCTTACTTTCTCATCTAATTGAGGGGCTATTCTTCGAATGTTTTCATAAATTAGAAGATCGTGTAGTGCAATTCCGCCTGCGATTATTTCTTCTAGTTGTTTACGCTTTGGTCTGTTTGGATCAAAGCCAATCAAACAGTGTCCGGTCACTAGAGTGACAGAATCAGCATTTAGTACTTCTTCAAGGGCCAATTCATTGGAATAGAATAGGACAGAATCATCTTCAAATAGGCGGTCAGGACAACCGATTATATATCCATTTTGACCGGCAAGTTCAATGAAGTCTCTATAGCTGTTTGGAAATTCAAATTTCTCACCTCTTTCTAGATCTTCAGCGAGTTTCTTTCTAACCTTAGGGGTGCTGAGTGTGCTTGTAGGGTGATTCCTCCGTCGTTTTAATTCTTTCTTAATTCGTCCTCTAATTTTGTTAAATGGAAAGAATAATAGGTTGCTATAGGTATTGTCACTTTCCACTCGACGTGTTTGTATTTCCGCTACTTTTTTTGAAATTTCTGCTGAAAGTTGGTGAAGGTCCTCATCACGTGCTTCCTCAAGTGCGTTTTCAAGATTTCTCAAAGATTGTTTTGTATCTTCGGTGAACTGATCTCGCGTTGAGATTTCTTGATCACGAAGCCCTGTAAAAAGCTCTAAGGTTCTTGATTTGGTGTTTGGATCCACTGACATTAAATAGGAATAGATCTAAAGAAGCGATTCTAGTCACATATTCCACTTTTGTAAAGTGTTAAGTTCGTAAGATTTTGACATTTGGCTTGTGGCTGCGATAATTGAGCTATCTAAACCACCTTTGTATGAGTATTGAATTTGAGGGAGCACCTGAAGAAATATCTCCTGAGTTACAAAGGACTTTAGCGGAGCAGAATGCTGAAATTGAGGCTAGTGTTCTTAGGTTGGTTGCAGCAAGACAGGCTGAATTTGCTATGCGAGGTTCTGACGCTCACCCAAGTATTGATGAGAATACAATTGGAGCTTCAAAGCTTGCTATTCAAGTATGTTTAAATGAATTATTGAGTAGAGAATTTCCGGAACAAGCTACTGAGCAAAATGCTATAGAGTTCCGAGCAGTACCTGATCATATTGATGCTGATATTTGTGTAGATGTCCCACATCTAAAGAGAACTGAAAGAACGCCAGTGCCAAATGAAGCAGATGCTTCAGAGAAAAAGAGAATTAAACTTGAGAACAAGGCTAGAGGAGCTGCCAGAATGAAATGGTTTAGAACAGAGTTTCTACCTAGCCTCGCTCAGGAAATATCTAGTTTGCCTTTTGTAGAAAATGTTCAAGTTAGTGGGATATTTCTTAACGTGACTTTTGAGAAGGTGTCCTTGGCAAAAGATGTGTTCAAAGAGATTGAATCTATGGGGGGGGATTTTGGAAATACAGACTTACTTGATGGTGAGCGTGTGATTGTTGATTTTTCTAGTCCAAACATTGTTAAAACAATGCATATGGGGCATTTGAGATCCACATTGATCGGACATGTTCTTTGTATGCTTCAAGAATCACAGGGGGGTCTTACCTATAGAGTGAATCATATTGGTGACTGGGGAACTCAATTCGGAAATCTTGTAGCTGCTTATGACAGATGGTCAGATGAAGTAGCTGAGGAGTTTGACCCAGAGAGTAAACCGATTTTATTCTTAGCTGAGCTTTATCGAAGAGGTAGCGCTGCTGTTAAGTCAGAAAAGGAATCAGATGAAAAACCCTTTACTGATGATGGACGAGCTAAGTTTAAACTCTTAGAGGAGGGAGATTTAACCATGCTTGCTTATTGGGATAAGTTTAAAGACTTATCAGTTTCTAGAGAGTTCCAAAAGGTATATAAGCGTTTAGGTGTTCATTTTGATGTAATGATGGGTGAAAGTTTTTATGAAGATCGAATGGCAGAACCAATGGCAGATTTGGAAAGAATGGGCTTGGCTACTCGAGAAGAGGGTGGTGCATTAGTGGTGCTTGATCAAAATGGTAAGACCTACATCGTACAAAAAAGTGATGGAGGTACAGTCTATATCACTCGTGACATTGCAGCTGCACGTACACGTAAAGAATTATTTGGAGCTAATCATCATATGTATGTGATTGGGAAAGAACAAAAGCATCACATTGGATTGCTGGGGAAAATATCAGCTGAACTCGGTGATGTTCCAGCTGGGGGCGTTGAGCATGTTTCATTTGGAATGATTAATGATACAGATGGAAAGAAAATTTCTAGCCGAGATGGTGCTGGGGGTTTAAATGATTTTATTGATGATTTGGTAGGGGTTACGGAAAAGGCTCTTGTCGAAAGGTATAAAGATCATGGTGTAAGTCTGGACCCCGAAGAGGTTCGGTCAAATGCAGAAATTATTGCGAAAGGTAATTTGTATATTTCAAACTTCACTCAATCTCTAGACGCAGATATGGTGTTTGATCCTGATGTAGCATTGAATACAGAAAAAAGTCCTGCAATTTACTTGCAGTATACGGTTCTCAGAGTGAGGACTCTCTTGGAAACAATGGGGGTTTCTAAAGAAGAATTCACTTGGAAGGAGGGAATGACGGATGCTTTTTCTTCTACAGCGCATGACCTACTCTTGCAGCTCGCGAATTTCCCTCAAGTGCTACAGCATGTAACTTCAAGACGTTCATTGCATACTTTGGTTCGCTACTTGCAGGACATGGCCAAGAAGGTAAACATTATGTACGGTACGGAGTCTAAGGTGAAATTTGTAGATATGCCTGAATCTGAAAAGATGGCCTACGCTAGACTCTTTAGTGCGGTTCATCAGGTTATGCAAAGAGCTTTAGCTCTACTTCATATTGAGATACCTACTAGGATTTAAGTGCAGATCTTAGGTCTTCACATTAAGACGTAAAGATTTTAATTATATCTCTTAGCTTCTGTGTTTTTTCAACGGTCTGTAACTCACTTTTTTCACAGAGTTTGTTTCGAGCACCAGATTTCATGCTGTTTCGAATTTCACCAGTTAAGCCGACTTCACCAAAGGCGGTTAGTTTTTCTGGTAGGGCAGTTTTCTTCAGGCTGGAAGCAACAGCTAGACACACGGCAAGGTCAGCAGCAGGATCTTTAAGTTTAAGTCCTCCTACTACATTCACATAAACGTCTTGATCTGCAAGGTTAAGGCTGGTGTGTTTTTGTAAAACGGCAATCAGTAGTTCGAGTCGATTTCGGTCAAATCCACTAGCAGCTCGTTTTGGATATCCGAAGTTACTTGTTGTAACTAAGGCTTGAACTTCCATGAGTAGGGGTCGATTTCCTTCCATGGTGACGGTGAGGCAGCTGCCTATGGCTCCACTCGGACGATTTTCTAAAACGTAAGCACCAGGGTTGCTGATTTCTTTCAGTCCCTCCTCATTCATTTGGAAAAGTCCTACTTCACTGACACTTCCAAATCGGTTCTTAACAGCTCGAAGCATTCGTAGTGTTTGGTCACGTTCTCCCTCAAGAATAAGAACAGTATCTACTAGATGCTCAAGAACTTTGGGACCTGCAATTTTTCCATCTTTATTCACATGTCCAATCAGTAGGGTAGGGATCTTATGGGTTTTAATCGCGTGCATAATCATCTCTGTCACGTACCTAACTTGGCTGAGTCCTCCTGCCACTCCTCCAATGTCTTCTGATGCCATAACCTGAATGGAGTCAATCACCAAGAAGTCAGGTTTTTCAGCCTCAATGGTGGCTAAAATGTTTTCTAAATTTGTTTCATACATCAGCTTTAGACCCTCTCCAGTTTTTCCAAGTCGATTGGCTCGATCAGCAACTTGTTCAATCGATTCTTCACCACTTACATATAAAACTTTATCGAGAGTATTGGAGAGCTCAGCAACAACTTGAAGCGTGATGGTGGATTTACCAATCCCAGGCTCCCCAGAAAGAAGTACCAAGCTGGCATCAACAAACCCTCCTCCAAGAACTTGATCCATTTCTCCAATCCCACTTGAAAGACGTTCTTTTGATTTGCTTATTTCTCCAACGGCAATAGGCTTTTCTGATTTTTTTCTTCTGACAACAGATCCTGTTTTGGCGGGTTTCCCAACATTAATCACATCTTCAACCATACTGTTCCATGAACCACATTGAACACATTTACCTGCCCATTTTGTAGATTGAGCACTGCATGACTGACAGACGTAAACGGTTTTAAGTTTCATAGGTGTGAAGTTAGGGGTTGCCATTATAAATTTCTCTTGTCGCTCCGTCCACCATTTGATAGGATCCTCCCGGATCGGTAGCTCAGTGGTAGAGCAGTTGGCTCTTAACCAATTGGTCGTGGGTTCGAATCCCACCCGATCCACCATTTTTTTGTACTCGAGTAAATATTGATTACTCGCTCCTTTGTGCTGGTTTTGATACGATTTACTCATATTCTATCCATGCATTATGAGTAATGAGCGACAAGTGATTTACGAAGGAATGTGCTATTTCATTCCACTCTCAATGTTGAGAGAAACTCCAAAGGTGCAGTTTCATTTTGTGCCAAGCCTTCTTGAAGAAGGTGTAGCAAGTATCCAACGAGTGAAGCATGAGCCTGGAGCTTTAAGCCCAAGTGTGGAAGGACTTAATGATGAGCAACCTTGGTATATGCATAAGCATCAAGAGGACAACTGTATGGTGCTGTCGGGAGAGCGTGTGATTGATCTTTATACTAAGGAGCATGGTTTGAAAACCTTCATTGCCACTGAGGATAGCTTGATTCATGAGGGGGAGGTTCTTATTGATGAGCCCTTTGTAATAGGGTGGTATATGAATGTTTTTCATCGTCCAAATAGTCCAAAAGGAAGCACCTCAATTTTCATCACTCGCCATGCTGAAGGATTTGATTTTGATACGGAATTTAATATTTACCATTTAGAGCTGAGTACTGGTGAGTATGAGGTCTTAAGAGAGGGGCGTTTGGATCAACCTGTAAGTGAACATTGTGAATAATATGAAAGTCTTGCTTTGCCCACCAACGTACTTTGATGTTCTCTATCAGATCAACCCACATATGAAAGTGGGGGATGTTGATAAGGAGCTAGCCTATAAACAATGGGGAAATCTTAAGAGCAGTCTTGAGGAGATTGGAGTGGAGTGTCTTGAAATTGAGCCGGTTGAGGGTCTTCCTGATATGGTTTTCACAGCCAATCAGTCTCTGCCTTTTCTTAAGGATGGGAAGCTGTCTGTTCTTCTTTCAAAAATGGCAAATGATGAGCGAAAGCCTGAAGTTGAGTTTTTTAAAAAGTGGTATAAAGAAAAAGGGTATGAAATTTATGAGCTTCCTGAGGAGATCGAGTCTTTAGAGGGGATGGGGGACACTCTTTTCCATGAGGAACGTCGATTTATTTGGTCAGCTTATGGATATAGAACAACTATTGAGGCTCATCGCTATATGCAGAATGTGACTGGTCTTGAGGTTAAATCCTTAAAGCTGGTTGATCCGGCGTTTTATCATTTGGATGTTTGTTTATGCCCATTGGGGCGTGGTACAGCTTTGGTCTACAAGCCAGCTTTTGATGCTGAGTCTTATGAGAAGATTGAGTCTGAGTTTAAGAACTTAATTCTTCTTACTGAGGATGAGGCATATAATTTTGCAGCTAATGCGTATTCTCCAGATGGCAAGCATGTGTTTTTACACCCTGGCTCAGAGAGGGTTGAATCTAGACTGAGAGATTCTGGCTTCATGCCGGTATCTATTGATACTAGTGAGTTTATGAAATCAGGAGGATCTGTGTTTTGTATGAAAATGGAGCTTCCATAGGAAGCAAGCATATGATAAAACTATGGGGCGTCTACGATAAGGCAAGGTGGCGGAGCGGTTACGCAGCAGTTTGCAAAACTGTACCACACGGGTTCGAATCCCGTCCTTGCCTCCAAATTTGGTTTCAGCCTGGGTGGTGGAACTGGTAGACACGCGGGACTTAAAATCCTGTGGCCATTGCGGTCGTGCGGGTTCAATTCCCGCCCCAGGCACCAAATGCATCACGAAAGCAAAACCTAGTTCTTCTTTCGTTGTGTCCAGGCTAGTGTTCCCACTCCAATTAAGAAGAAGGGAAGGCTTAACATTTGTCCGGTTGTAAGGTTGAAGAACCCCTCATGTAGTGGGTATTCTTTGAAGAATTCCACGGTGAATCTCATGGCGAAATAGACTACAAAGAAAAGTCCAAAGAAGAATCCAGGTTTAACTTTTTTATTTAGCTTCATCCAGGCATAGAGCATGATAAAGAAAAGGATAGTTCCCATTCCAAATTCATAAAGCTGAGAAGGGTGTCGTAAAACTCCATCCACTCGACTGAAAACCACACCCCAGTCACTATCAGTGGGGCGGCCTACAATTTCACTATTAAAGAAATTTCCTAAACGAATGGTTGCGGTTGGAATTGCGGCTCCCACGGCGAGTACATCGGCGTAATCGAAGAACTTAACTTTTTTGTTTCTCCATAGGAACAAGGCATAAGCAACAAGTACGCCAATAGCGGCTCCATGACTAGCTAAACCTCCTTTCCAGATTTGCAAAATCAGTTCAGGGTTCGCAAGGTAGTAATCGAGCTCATAAAAAACAATGTGACCGAATCGAGCTCCAAGAACTAAACCAATAATGAGATACACTCCTAGGGTGTCGAGTAGGTCTAGTGAGAGCTTTTTTTTCTTACTTAGTTGTCGACCCACGGAGTAAGCCCCAAGCAGACCTAAGGCAAATAAAACTCCATAGTATCGAATCTCAATAGGGCCAAGGTTCAAAAGAACCGGATCAATATTCCAGGTATACATTAGCGGACGGTAAAGGATTTAAGCATGGTTTCCATTCGCTCTAGATTGAATTCATCTTCTGTAGGAGCGTAATAGGAGGCGGTAACGACCCAGATGTAATCACCTTCAGCCAGGTAGGTTTGAATGTAGGTGATGGTGGGGTCTTTTGTGTCATTTTTCCCCTCATAACTGTTGAGGATCGATTGACTGGCAGCTCCAAGTAGATCAAGAATGACTTCTTCTTGGCTGATCAGCTTGTAGTTGATCAGTGTGTCTGCATGGTCAGAAAGATACTTTTGAGAGATGTCTGCATTGAGTCGTAGTTTTTCATTTTCTTCCTTGAAGACGGTCACATTCGCAATAAAATCACCTTCTTTAATGTTGTCACGGAAGGCAATTCGGATATTGTCTGGATATTCTGAACTGAATGCTGTGATGGTTTCCCAGTCGTCTGGTACATCAATTTCGTATTCAGCAGTACGATAAGTGTGGTAAAAAATCTCACTAGAGTCAGTAGTGACAACTTCACTTGTTCCACCGCAAGAGGTGAGGACAATAGCGAGGGATATGATAAGGCTTAGTGGTTTTTTCATGAACATATCTTACAGGATAGGCTCTTATTATCCATATATTCTCTTGTGTGGGAAGCCACAGCTGGCTAAGTCTTTAGCGTTGATTGTGATTTGATAGAGCCCATGTTCAGGAACTATTAGTTCTGAGTCACCAGTTATTTTTGCTTTTATGAGTGCTTCTGTTCTCTTTCTATCGAGATATGGCCCACCCATAAGCTTTTCCAGGATGATGTCAGTTGCCAGGTCTATATCACTAGTAAGTGGCACGGGGATCTTTAATCGTGCATCTTTATGGACCCTAATGTTGCTCCTCATGAAGAAGGTTTCAATGTCATCCCAGTGATACATTTTACCTCTGGCCAATCCCAGAACAGTATCAAATGCTCCTCGAAAGCTATCAATGACTTCACCAATTTTCATTCGACTTTCTGGATCTGTATACGCACGTGTTCCGTATTCTAGTTTTGCATTGATTCGTACAGAATTTAGAGCTGCTCTTCTTGTAACTTCTTCAGGATCTCCATTCAAAGCTGTATCAACTACTTTTTGAATAAAAAGTTTTAAGAGCATTGGACAGTGATAAGAGCTTGAAAAGCGCTCGAGCCCTTGGATTGTTTCTTTATATGAGTCTCCTCTTTTAGCTCTGATTGCTCTAGCAAAGGAGATGACTGAATCATCCAAGTCTTGATTTTCTACATCTTCTGATTGGATAACTAATTTGGGTAGGCTTTCAAGTTGAGTTTCTGTAGGGCCATCGGACGATATAGATTGTGTCCAGAGGTCAAGGTCAGGTGTAAGCTTACTGGTGTCTAACTCTTTGGAGACTCGATAAAGTTCCTCAATAATTGAGTATGGAATCACCACATGCCGATCTGGATTGTCTCCACAGGACAAGAAGGCTACAGCTGAGCTGCGTCCATCTCCACCCCCCTGTAGGTACCTTAATTGAATGGTGGTGTCACCATTTGAATCACTGTCACATTGGCTTGGGAAGGGCAGTATGTCGGGCATAGTTTGACTGAAATCATACACCGTAAAGTCAAAATGTCAAGCTTACAGTGTTTGTAGAAATATAATGAAGTATGGCACTATCTTTACATATTGGGCAAATATTGCTAATATAAAAGGAATGTTATTTAATAATACATATGTTTGGAATTGGAAAGGACCCAGATGGAAGATATTATGATTCACTAGCGCCACAATTCAGTAAGGGTGGGCCAAAAGGAAACAGTGATGCTTTACGTCAGATTGAAACTCAAGAGTATTTTCAGGAGCAGTGGGTAAAGTTTCTTAAGGCTCAGCATGTAGATGCTATTCGAGCTCAAATCTTAGTTAAGTTTAATAGTCCGATTGTCATAGAGATGCTTGATAAAGCAACTCGTGACCTTATAGATGAAAAGGCTGAACTTATTACAGAGAGGAGTTTGGCAGAAAACCCACCTGTTAATATAGTGGATAGAAAGATTATGACCAAGGAGCGAGTAAAGGATGAGTGGGTTAGATTCCTGTCATCTCCAGATATGTTTGAGGATGTTAAGCTGGAGGCAGCAGAAAAAGTATATTATTGGCTTGGAGAAACTCTTAAAAAAGATATTGATCTAATTGTTGAGGAGGACATCCTAAGAAGAGCCAAGGAAAAAGCCGAGCGCTCGGCTATTGAGAGAGCTACTGCGGCTTCACGTGCAGCGGTGCTTACAAATCTGAGGTAGATCTTCTTACACCTTCTGAAAGCCGTACCATCAGCTCATATGGAATGGTTCCAGCTTTTTCACTTTGAGAATGAAAGTTTGATTCTGAGTCTTCGTTATCCGAATATACGACAACTTGATCACCAACTGAGGTTTCAACTTCAGAGATATCAATCATGGTGTGGTTCATGCAAACCCTTCCAATGATTGGACAGGTTGCGCCATTCACCTCAATTGAGCCTTTATTGCTGAGTCCACGATCCAATCCTTCATAGTAGCCAAATGGCACGACTCCAATTGTCATGTCCTTTGGGGCTTCAAAGTGGCAGCCATAACTTACCTTATCTCCCTTTCTGATGAGTCTTTTCTCTATAAGTGTTGAACTGACACGAGCGGCCAACTTTAGATCTTTTGGACCTCCTTCTTCATTGGGATTGATTCCATAGAGGCTCACGCCTAGACGCATCATGTTGAGTTCCTCGATTTTTGACTTTAGTCCGCCGGCACTGTTTCCAAGGTGTATCCATTTGGGCTTGAACCCCTTGTCATGAACGATCTTGATGGCTTTCTTGAATACTTCCTCTTGTTGGTGCATGTAGCTTTCATCCTTTTCGTCGGCAGTGGCAAAATGAGAGAACAGCCCAACGATGTTTGCATCCCATCCCTTGGCCTTGGTTATGGCTTCTTCTAATTCATTAATCCCAAAGCCCATACGGTTCATCCCTGTATCTACTTCTATATGTATGGGGTGTCCCATTCGTGAGTGGAGTTCCAGACTTTCAAGATCAAAGGCCGTGAAATGAAAAGGAAGTTTCTTTTTGAAGTTTTCTGGGAAGGTGTAGCCAAGTATCAATAGTGGTGTTTTGATTTTTTCATCTCTCAGTTGAAAAGCTTCATATAAAGAATCGATAATAAAGAAATCGAGCTTCATGGGGTCCAGAGCTTTCGCTACAAGAGTCAGCCCATGTCCGTAGGCATTTGACTTCAAAACGGGGCAGATAGATAGATCCGGACGCAAAGACTGATAGAGGCGCACATTATGCATGAGCGCCTCCTTGTTTACTTCTATCAGATTAAGTGTCCGAAATGGACGCCGTTTGAACATTAGTTGTGTCGTTTTACGATCCCATCGATCAAACCATATTTCTTGGCTGTATCAGCAGACATAAAGTTATCACGTTCGGTGTCTTTCTCTACTATAGAGATCTTTTGACCTGTGTGATGAGCAATTAATTTATTGAGACGTTCCTTTGTATCTAGGATGTGTTCTGCAGCAATTGCAATGTCAGTGGCTTGCCCTTGAGCTCCACCTAGAGGTTGATGAATCATTACCTCAGCATTAGGTAGCGCGAGTCTCTTTCCTTTGGCCCCTCCACATAGGATAACCGCCCCCATTGAGGCTGCCATCCCCATTACTACGGTAGACACATCTGGTTTCACATATTGCATAGTGTCATAAATTGCGAGACCTGCCGTTACATGACCTCCTGGAGAATTTACGTACATGATGATGTCCTTCTTAGCGTCTTCATTCTCAAGGAAGAGCATTTGAGCTACCAATAGGTTCGCCATGTCGGCACGAACCTCGCTCCCCATAAAGATCACTCTATCTTTCATCATTCTTGAAAATAGATCGTAAGCTCGTTCACCAGCAGCTGTCTTTTCTAAGACGGTAGGTACGAGCATATCTTTAATAGGCTCTGAACTTGCTTGAATACCATGTTGGCTTCGAAGGTGACGTTTTTGATCACTATATAAAGAGCTGTTTGCGAATTGAAAAAATGAATTCATAAGGCGTGTGAGTTTTTTTTAGATGAATAGATTCTATCCGATTTTGACGATTCTATGAAGTGTGAACGTCTAAGTCGGTGGCCTAAATA
>Ga0316202_10001388_pt1 | contig 19022 bp, 21 predicted proteins | sample 3monrhotite_MG_FD_204934 | JGI IMG/M metagenome (GOLD analysis project Ga0316202, IMG submission 204934) | Microbial mat bacterial communities from mineral coupon in-situ incubated in ocean water Damariscotta River, Maine, United States -... | ecosystem: Environmental > Aquatic > Marine >... | reverse complement strand
CACGGATTGGCCCTTGCCATTCGCTAGTAGTTAGCATCTAATAACAATATATATATTATTAAGGATGGTGACCTTCCTACAGAGGACTTTCACCTCATTAGTTCATACCCATGCTGGGCGTACACAAACGCTTGCAGTTGACGCCAAAACCTCCGCGTTTTTGTGTTACTCGCTACGCTCGAAAAATAACACAAAAAAGCTCCCGCTTTGGCGCAACTGAAGCGGGCGTTAGGCGAATAAGAGATATATCGAAAGATGGTAGAAAAAAGAAAATTTTCACAAAATACGATAGCTATCATTTATGATTTCGATGGAACACTATCGCCTCAGCCAATGCAGGAATACACGGTTCTTCCCGAGATAGGTATCCCAGCCAAAGAATTTTGGAAAGAGGTTTCAAGAGAAACAAAGTCCTCGGAGTCTGAGGGAATGCTTGTGTATATGAGACTCCTAATTGAAAAGGCCGAAGAGAAAAAAGTTCACCTCGGGCGGAAGGAGCTAGCTTCCTTGGCATCAGAAATAAAATATTTCCCAGGTGTAGAAAGTTGGTTTGATCGAATAAATAAGCATGTAAGAGAAAATGGGAATGGAAAAACAAAGGTAGAGCACTACATAATTTCAGCAGGAATGAAAGAAATCTTAGAGGGTGTATCAATTAAGAAAAAATTTAAAAATATATTTGCCTCGGAATACCATTTTGATCATCATGGTGTGGCAAAATTTCCGAAACAGTTGATAACAGATACAACAAAAACACAATTCATTTTCAGAATAAATAAAGGGAAACAAAAACTCAGCGAGAGCATTAATCAACACACTCCCGAGCATGAGAGGCCAATCCCATTTACTAATATAATTTATATAGGTGACGGGCTAACTGATGTTCCAAGTATGACCGTTACAAAGCAAGGTGGTGGCCATTCTGTGGCTGTGTATAAACCAAGCTCACCAAAAGGTTTAGAGAGTTGTAAGTCGTTATTGTCAGCGGGAAGAGTTCACTTCATTGCTTCTGCTGATTATTCGGAAGATAGTGTTCTTGAAAAAAGAATGAAGCTTCTTTTAAAGTCAGTGATTAGTAGCATTGAGTATGAGCGAGAGCTTTTTGCATGCAGGCGTGAAAATGACCTTTTGCAGAAGTAAACCACCTAACAAACGTATAGAGACCGACTGGTTTTGTCACTGACGTTCCAAAACCATCGGCTCATGCTAAACGTTAGGCATCTGAGAGAATCATGGTTACTTGCTACATACGTTACATAGTCGACACGGACAAACTCGCTGAGTTTGAACACTATGGGAAACTCTGGATACCACTCGTTGAAAAATTCGGGGGGAAACATCACGGATACTTCTTGCCATCGGAGGGTGCCAATAATGTGGCCTTAGCGATGTTTACTTTTCCTAGTCTTTCAGAGTATGAAGAATATCGAAAAAAGTCATTCCAGGATGCGGACTGCAAAGAGGCATTTAAATATGCACAAAATACGAAATGTATTGTTAGCTATGAACGAAGTTTCTTCCGTCCTGTTTTTGAGTAAGTTCAGGGCGATGTCTAACAGTCGTATGCAGCAAAACCGCGCTGCTGATGCGAGGTGTTAGGTGCTTATAAATCACGTAAATATAGGGAGATAAAGTGTTTAATATTTCTAGCATATATCCTAAGAAAGACGGATATGAATTTGATTTCGATTACTACCTGAATACACATATGCCTATGTCCATCAAAATAAGGGGACACAATACTTAATTGTATTATCCTCCATCCATGGCCAGATTAGCAAGAGTGGTATTACCCGGGTATCCGCACCAGATCACCCAGCGTGGCAACCGCCGTCAGGATGTATTTTTCACTGATCGTGATTATGAACATTATCTTGAGTTATTGGTTGAATGGTGCGCGCATGAAGGTATCGAAATTTGGACCTATTGTTTGATGACGAATCATGTCCACCTCATCGTCAAACCCAAAAAGAAATCGAATCTGGGAAAAGCCATTGGTGAAGTCCATCGTCGATACACCCAGATGATCAATTTACGGGAGAACTGGAAAGGCTACCTTTGGCAGGGGAGGTTTTCCTCATACCCGATGGATAAGGGCTGGTTGCTAAAAGCGGCAGCGTATGTTGAATTAAATCCGATGAAAGCGGGAATAGTGAAAAAAGCCTGGGACTATCGCTGGAGTAACGTGCATGCTCATTTGGCTGGGAAAGACAGCCGGGGAATTATCCGGCCGGAAAAACTGCTTTCTCTGACCGGTGACTGGAGAACTTACCTGCAAGAATCTCAAGGCAGTTCAGGAATTGAATTTGAACAGCATGGGCGAACGGGCAGGCCTTTGGGCAGTGAACGTTTTATCGAAAAAGCCGGACGTCTTTTGCAAAGAGATTTGAAAAAGAAAAAACCGGGTCCGAAGGGCGATGGGGATAACAAATAAGTATTGTGTCCCCTTATTCTAAAGCGTCAATGTAGGTAATTAAATTGAAAGTACATCGCCTAACAATGGCAATAAACTCGGACATTTTTCCGCAGTGTTTTTTTGTGCTAAAAGAGCCTAGCACAAGAAAAACACGGCTACAAAATGCCGGTTATTGCTAGCGTTAGATTTATCAGGGAGTAATCGTGGAAGCTAATCAACAAAATATAAAAACACGTCTTTCACAAGAGGTTGTTACCTGCTCACTGAATAAGGATGAACTGCACCGGCTGGTTCAACTCCTGCAGGAAAGAGCAAACACAGCGGCTGAGCACGAAGTCGCAAAATTTGAACAACGTCAACAAACGGACGAAGAATACGCAGCGAATATTCAAACGCTGAGTGAATCTTTTTCACTTAGAGTCACTGTTGTGGGCGCAAATGGGCAGGAGCTTTACGGAACAATAGATGAGGTATTTAACTCGCCGAATTTTCCGGAACAAGTGAAATCATTCTATGTCAATTCCGATGCAATTCTAAAGGCCGCGCATAATTATTACCCGCGTAATTCTTTCGAAGTGTTCTTAGATTTTTCCAAGCCAGAAGTATTCGATTTTTCATTTTTACCAAGCCAAAGAACGCCAAACGAAAGTAACTTCATTGTGCAAGGATACGAAGCCACATGGGCCAATGGGGTGTTCAATGAAATCAGAAACTTCATAAAGGAAAAATCTGCTCCGTTGTACTTCATTCATAAACACAGCATTTATGACATACTTCTATGGATTCTTGGCTTTCCGTTTGCATTCTGGGTGGCGTATAGGTGTTCAGGATGGATTGATGTTGAGCTTAAAGATCTTTCAGTCTTTGTCAGAAATGCTCTGTATATTTATGTTGCGGTAGCGGCGCTTGTTATTTTTCGGATAATTTTTCATTACATGCGATGGATATTTCCGATACTCGAATATCGTGCAAGCACAAACAAAGCGATCGCTCACCGGGCATTATTGGCTGCACTTGGAATTGGTATTTTTGGCTCTTTTTTATACGACTTAATTAAATTGATTTTTCAATAAAGGAAAGAAGTCTAACCATTGGGTCAACAGGACGCTCCTGTCGTCGCGCCTATTACCCAAAACGTTGGGCAGATCAAACTTGGGCAGTGGTCGGTTCATTTCCAACATTCTTGCGAATAAACGTATCAGATGTGGAGAGGGGTCAGGCATGCGCTATTGTATTTTATTGGCCTTGCCCTATTAATGTAAATACGCATGCTTGCCCCTTGCCCCATTGATTGCATTGATTCGATAAAAGTGAAGCCGAGTAGGGTGCTGAAATGATCTTCGATTGATTGGCGATCAGGCCATTCCAACACCTGAGTGCTGTGCAAAGAAAGCACTAACGAAGGTTTGGTGGTAGAGTTGTGAAGTCTTTGTTGACTGCGAAACAGCGAGTACAACCGAGGAACCCCATGAGGGAAAAATTCATGCGGGGACCTCTGCGGGGGGCACCGAGGAATCGGCGTTCCTACCGTGACTGTTTTATAAAACTCCGCGTATGTTAATATGCACTATAAATATTAAATCAACCTCTGAGACAATCAGAACATGAAAAACTACAACAACATAGATACTGTATATACCAAGCGACTAAAGACCGTTCAACTAAAGCTTGGACAAGATTATATAGCTGATCCTTTGGAAGATGAGAACCCAAAGGCAGAAAGTCCAGATGATGTTCATCAAATATTGAAATCTCTTTATCGTCAACTTGATGACGACCAGGAGCACATGATCATGCTTGTTTTGAATGTCTCAAATGAAGTGGCTGGATTTAAGGTGATTTCATCGGGCACACAAACATCAAGCGAGGTCGATGCAAAAATAATATTTAAAAATGCATTAATGCTTGGAGCCACCAAAATAATACTCGCTCACAACCACCCAAGTGGGAATTTACAACCATCAGAAGCAGACATTAGATTTACTAAAAAGGTAATAGCGGCAGGTAACGTAATAGATGTTCCAGTTGTAGATCACCTTATAGTTTCACACAAAGGTTACCTCTCAATGCGAAAAGAGGATCTTTGTGAATTTGAATCGTACGTATGAAAATTAACATAACAAAAAAGGATAAGTCGCGCGGCTTATCCTTTTTTGTTATGTGAACAGATCATAAAGGTCACGCCAATGAACTTAGGAGTAGTGGCCTATGCGAACGATCCAGAAGCAGTCTGGGCTGCTTTCAGGCTCAGTGGCTATAGGGAGATACCGCCACTCATCCTGTTATTTGATAATTGAGGGAATTATTACATTGCTAGCATTCGCAACAGAGGGTTAACATCGTTGTTTCAAAATCACTTACATCATGTCAATGACCCTGCAATATCCAACATAGCTACAGTTAGCAAACATTCATGAAAAAACATTCAGTCTATATATACTCCAGCGCATTCCTCAAGACATTCTGCCGTCATGTATTCATGCATTATGGTGTACCTGAAGAGGATGCCGAGCAGGCCGCCGATGTGCTCGCTGCAGCCGATCTGCGCGGGATTGAATCTCATGGAGTGGCACGCCTGCATACCTATGTTGATTTGCTCAGTGCCGGCAGAATCAATCCCCAACCTGAAATTAAAATTATCCGCGAAACCCCCAGTACAGCTACAGTGGATGGTGATAACGGCCTGGGGCTGGTTATCGCGTCAAAGGCCAATCGGATTGCCATGGACAAAGGTAAGGCCATTGGTACCGGCTGGGTATCTGTCTGCAATACCAACCATTTTGGCATTGCAGGGTATTATGTGCTCAAGGCGCTGGAGGAAGATTTGATTGGCTGGGCCATGACCAATACCACCAAACTTGTGGCCCCCACCTGGGGAGCAGAACGCATGCTGGGCACTAATCCCATTGCTATCGCCTTTCCGGGACTAAAAGAACCACCCATCGTCATCGACATGGCCACCAGTGCCGTTGCCTACGGAAAAATTGAAATGGCCAAACACAAGGGAGAAGCCATCCCAGACGGCTGGGCGATTGATGACCTGGGTAAGGTCTGTACCGACCCGGAAGGTATGATTGAGGGCGGTGCGCTCTCTCCCCTTGGTTCCGAGCGGGAGCGTGGAGGGCACAAAGGATATTGCCTTGGCCTTATGGCCGACGTCTTATGTTCTGTATTGAGTGGCGCGAATTGGGGGCCTTTTGCTCCACCATTCGCACTGCAACAATCTATGCCGGAACGAAGTGTGGGCAAAGGAATTGGCCATTTCTTTGGGGCAATGCGTATCGATGCCTTTATTGATGCCAATGAGTTCAAGCGGCAAATCGACGACTACATCCAGGTATTGCGTACCACCAAACCAGTACATGGCACACAGGGGACCATCATTCCTGGCGACCCGGAGCGGCAAAACGAGATTCTCCGGCGGGAACAAGGCATACCCTTGATATTATCGGTAACAGAGAGCTTAAGGGATATATCCAAAATGACCGGCATTCCCTTTGATTAATACAAACAAACGGAGTTAAAGGGGACGCTACCAATGTCATTAAGTTAACAAATAGCGGCATGCCGTAGGTTGGTGGTGAGCTTGCGAACCCCAACAGCATTGGCAACGTTGGGGTTCGCAAGCTCACCACCAACCTACAACAAACAGAAAGCTCGGCTTAACTTAATGACATTGGTAGCGTCCCCTTATCCTACTGTATTTGGTCAGCTCAATGATTTGGCTTTCTTAATTGTTAACGCTCCCTAGCACTATCTTTTGATTTCACAGCGGTTCAAAAAATACTTGCTTAACCTAATGGTGAGGTTAGGATTTTTTGATTCCACTGCGAAATCAATATCATGCACTTCGTATTCGTCCTGAATCTACAGATTCAGGATTAGTTCAAGTAGACATTTTTAGTACGCTATTTAGATGCAATGGTATCAGTGTCGGGTGGTAGTACAGGGGTTGCCTGTATGCTGTATTCACCCGTTAATGATTTTAAAAAAGCTTCGAGTATGTCTGCTTCGTAATCACTCAATTCTCGATTTAATTGTGATCGGGCCATAACACGTATTGCTTTGTTTAAAGTTTTTACAGAACCATTGTGGAAGTAGGGTGCGGTATTGGCAATGTTGCGTAAAGAAGGCACGCGCCATTTTCCGCGTCTGATTTTCAATTCACTTTCTTTGCCATTGTTATAGCCTAAGTCGTCTACTAACTTGTATTTATCAACATAGTGGTTAGGGAATGCCGGGAACCATTGTAAGAAAACTTCACCGGTGACTAACAGGGGGCCGGCCATAGCCGGGCCTCTATGGCAACGAACACAGCCTAGTGATTCAAATGCTTCCATTCCGTTTAATTCCTGGCGGGTAAGTGCGGCTGTGTTACCTCGCAGATATTGGTCAAATCGACTGTTGGGTGTTATTAAGGTTCGCTCGTAAGCTGCAATGGCCCGGGCAATGTTATCGTAGGTTACCGGCTTATTCCCACCAAACACTTTGGTGAATTGTGAAACGTAGCCGGGAATGCTGGCGATACGGTCAACAGCGGCGTCCGGGTGGGGCATGGCCATTTCAATTGGGTTTAATATCGGGCCTTTGGCCTGTTCTTCCAGTGTTGGAAGGCGGCCATCCCACATTTGCGCGCTAAGAAAAGCGGCATTCCAGACAGAGGGCGCGGAGCGGCCGCCGAGCTGGCCTTTGACGCCAATGGATGTGGCGCGACTATCGGTACCATTGCCTTGTACGTCGTGGCAAGAATTGCATGATACGGTTCCGTCAACAGACAGGCGTGCATCGAAAAATAATTGTTTACCAAGGTTTATTTTTTCTGGTGTACTTGGGTTGTCTTTTGGTTCTGGCGCGATGAGAGGTAAGGGTACAAAATTTTCAACACTGGCGTGGCTCGGCGTTGTAAATGCAACAACAACCAGTATGATTGTCAGGAAAGTTGATCTAAAAACGGTCATTATTATTTCCTCTAATTTAAGAGCTTGCTGTTGGCATATGAGTTTTTTAAAGAGCTGCTTTACGATAAATTGACAGCGTATGGCGGGGTATCCACATAAAAGTGCATTTAATATACATTAATACTTTTGTTGTCGCAAGATGTTGATTTAAGTGTGGGCATGAATGTATCGGGTAAACGGCTCTTCTCCGGTCTTGTGAGTGAGTAATCAGGCTGAAACATAGAACATCCTTGTCCGGGAGTGAGTCAGAGAGGGGTCGCAGAGATGAGAGGGGGGGTAGCGTTCCGGAGAACAACTGGTGTCATTGATGAATAACTTCCGCCTGATGCCAATTCTCAGCCTTTTCCCGGTCTATACCCGTGGCGTTTGAGGTTTAGGCTTTTAGTGTGCGCCATATTCATTTCATGGCAAGGAAAAAAAATTGTTAGATAAATCTCCAATTATTCTTCAGGGATTGATGTTATTGACTATTATATTGGCGGCCAGCTCTTTTCCGGTTGGGGCTGCAATAACGGACAAATTATCTCCCGAAATTATGATGTTCCTCAGGTTTTTTCTTGCTGCGGTTTTATTTTTACCTTATGTGCTTATAAAAAATGGGTTTTCGATTCCTTCGATTAAAACCCTTCTAAATTATCTAATTTTAAGCATTCCTCTAGTGGTTTTTTTCTAGTGTATGTTTGAAAGTTTGAGATATACAAGTGTTACAAACACAGGAGCGCTATATACGATAGTTCCAGCAATTACAGCGATATGTGCATTTTTAATTAATCGCGAACTTACAGGAAGGCAACGGTCAGCTGGACTGGTAATCGGCACAATTGGTGCCCTTTGGATAGTCTTTCGTGGAGACTTCAATGCCTTTGTTACCTTAAAATTAAACTATGGTGATTTTATATTTTTATTAGGTTGCTTGTTTCTTGGCTCGTATAATCCATTGGTAAAACGGTTTTATAGTGGTGAGCCAATGGAAATTATGACGTTTTGGGTATTGTTTTTCGGTAGTATGTTACTTTTAGCTGTATCAGGAGCATCAATGCTAGAAGTTAACTGGTTTAGTATTGGTTATGACGTGTATGGTGGTATTTTCTATTTGTCGTTATTTTCAACCCTGATCACATTTTTTCTTCTGCACTATTGTACTGTGCGGATCGGAGCTACCAAGGTTGCTGCTTACGGTTTTTTAACGCCGGTATTTGTAATTGCAATTAGTGTATTAATTGGTATGGATGAGTTCGAAATTATAATAGTTCCTGGTTTGCTTTTAATAATCGGTGCAATGATTTTAATTCAAAGAGAGAGAAAAATAGTTGTGGCATAATACACATAACAAACCACGCTTTACACGTCAGCTTATGTGCGAGGTTATAAGTCTCACTGAAGTGTATCGATGAAGAAAGCAATTGTAATTGGCGCGAGCTCCGGTATTGGAAGAGAGTTGTCTAGAATCCTTTCTGAAGAAGGGTTTATTGTGGGTCTGGTTTCTAGGAGATTGATCTTATTAAGTGAATTAGAAGATTCACTCGCAGGAAAAATATTTGTAAAGAAAATAGATATTACCAATCCAGAGGTATCAATGACCGCGCTTACTGAACTTATAAAGGAAATGGGCCAGGTTGAATTGGTCGTGATTTCCAGTGGCGTTGGGAATATAAATGAGCAACTTGATTGGGAGTTGGAGAATGAAACGATTGCCACTAATGTTGTGGGCTTCTCGGCAATGGCAAACGTAGCAATAAGACATTTTATACAGCAAGGTTCGGGACACTTGGTGGGAATTTCGTCTGTTGCCGCATTACGAGGAGGAAAGGAAGCTCCTGCTTATAATGCATCAAAAGCATATTTATCCAACTATTTGGAGGGGCTAAGGCAGAAAGTAACCGGCCTTGGAGACTCCATAATTATTACAGAAATACGGGCTGGTTTTGTCGATACTGCAATGGCTAAGGGTGATGGGTTATTTTGGGTATCTTCTGTAGAGAAAGCGGCAAGGCAAATTTACTCAGCTATAGTAACCAAAAAATCATGTGTGTACGTAACTCGGCGCTGGCGCTTGGTTGGGTGGTTATTAAATATGTTACCAGGGTCGATCTACAAACGGTTATGACGGCTTATAACGAAGCTGTTTAACTCGCGCATACCTCCACGGTGTTTATTTTGTGTTTAAATTTTCGTTCATTAATAATGAGAGGAATTTTTCAATTTTCAGACTTCACTCCGCTTGTTTGTATGCGAAGCCCTCTTGGTAGTAATCCACGTTCAATAAGTTCAAATAATCCTTGCACTAGCAGCGCTAGCGCTGCAGCGGGAATAGCACCTTGCAGTATCAAGCTAGTATTATCGAGTCGTATACCGGTGAGTATGGGCTGACCGTATCCACCTGCGCCAATGAGGGCTGCGAGTGTAGCCGTGCCTACATTTATAACCGCCGAGGTCTTAACCCCGGCGAGGATGGCGCGGGTGGCCAATGGCAGCTCCACGATGCGCAGCCTGGCTCGCGGCGGTAAGCCGAGCGCCTGCGCTGACTCGACAATGTCGAGCGGGATATCCTTGAGTCCGGCATGGGTGTTGCGAATGATCGGCAGCAGGCTATAGAGAAACAAAGCCACTATCGCGGGTGGCCCGCCTATACCCAGTAGCGGTATCATAAAGACAAACAGCGCCAACGAAGGAATCGTTTGAATAATGCTAGCAGCGCCGAGTACGATATGGCCGAGGCGTTCATGTCGTACTGCCAAGATACCTAGCGGAATAGCCAGGAGGATTGCTGCGGACAAGGAGATGCTAACGAGAACCATATGTTCACTTGTGTGCTGCCAGAACCTTTGCCATACGGTCTGTATCCGATAATCCACTTCCAGATTGAGCGCATGTTTCAAAAATCCTGCTGCAACCGCAGACTCGGGTTCGCCGTCCAGTTTCACCTGGGCATTCATTCTGCTCATGGTCGGCACATCAATTCGACCGATAAGACGATTGAACATCGCCACGACTTCAGGGGATTGCTGTGCAAGATCGGCACGATACAAAATAACTGCGTTATAAACGGGGAAGTAATTCAAGTCATCTTCTAACGCCAGGAGGTTGTAATAGGCTATTTCCGCATCGGTGGCGTACAGATCAGTGACCTGTAGTGAGTCTGATGCAATGCCTCGATAGGCCAAATCATGGTCCAATGCGCGAACGTTTTGCTGCGGTAATTGATAACGTTGCTGCAGACCCGGCCAGCCATCGGCCCGATCTATAAATTCGTTTCCGAAACCCAGAACAAGTTCGGGATGGTTTTTTAAATCAGAAATAGTCCGTAGCTTGAGTCGTTCGGCAAGCTCTGCTTTCATGCCTATGGCATAGGTGTTGTTAAAGCCGAGCGGAGGTGTCATTCGCAGGCCACGTGCCGTCAGGGCCTGCTTGAGTTCAGCCTCGGTTTGCAGGTTTTCCTTGATCAGGATTTCTTGCAACAAGGTGCCGGTGTATTCGGGGTAGGCATCGATCTCACCGCTGAGTAATGCGTTCCATAGTACGCTTGTACCGCCCAGTTGGCGTTGATGTTGGGCCTCGATGCCTGTTTGCCGGGTCAGGTGTAGGAGCATTTCTCCTAAGATGACGGATTCGGTAAATCCCTTGGAGCCAAGCGTGATACTCTCCGGCGTTTCAGCACTGAAAACGGGGTATGTTAGTAAGGCGCAAAATCCCAACAGCACCATTGCCATCCTTCGTTTCAAAGTCATCTGAGCGCCTCAACGAGTTGCATCATGGGTGCGCGTTGTGCGGTGATGAACTGTTCGACGAAGGGTTCGGTCGGTGTGTGGGCCAGTTCTTTGAAGGGGCCGCTTTGCACGATGTGCCCATCTCGCATCAGCACCAGGGTGTGTCCGAAAAAAGCCGCTTCGGCGATGTCGTGGGTAACCATGACGACCGTCTTGCCAAGCTGGGCAAAGATGGTCTTAAGTTCCTGTTGCAGTTCATAACGGATCATAGGGTCCAGTGCACCCAGCGGTTCGTCCAACAGCAACAAATCCGGATCCAACATCAATGCGCGCATAAGGCTGACACGTTGGCGCTGGCCGCCGGATAACTCAGCTGGAAATCGGTTCATCATTTCCTGAGGTAGTCGCGCCAATTGGGCCAGTTCGGTGAGACGGGAATCAATCCAGCTGGTATCACGGCGGAGATAACGCGCCATGACGGTGACATTGTCGCGTACTGTGAGATGAGGGAACAGACCACCTTCCTGGATGACGTAGCCCATTCGCTGCCGTATCTGGAGAATATTTTGGGACGATAATACTGTTCCTTCGAAGGTGATGGCGCCAGAATCCGGCTGAATAAGCCCCGTAATCAAGCGCAGTAAAGTGGACTTGCCGCAGCCGCTGGGGCCGATGAGCACTAGAGTTTCGCCGGTAGGAACCTGAAGATCAGTAGGAGCCAGAGCTCGGGCGTCGCCATAGCGTTTAGAAACTTGTGAAATTGCCAGCATTCACATAGTGTGCGGGATTTATCGACGGCGCTCAAGGTGCGCAGATTGCAATCACCTTAGTTATAACAATATAAAAACGATATACAGAACTACGAAGCACGAAGAAGCACACAAGGATCAGGTCTTATTTTTTGCCTTAACACAAAAAATGCAAAACACAAAACCTGATGACTTTTTACGGCGTTATGTTGCAAAAGAGAAAGCGGATGATAGAGCCAATTAATAGTGAAAATTTAGATGAAGTGCTTCCATTGATAAGAAAATATCAAATATTTTATAGCGTTGAAAATGTTGATGATTGGGAAAACAAAAAGTTCTTCTCTCAGTTTAGTGAGACATCAGATAAGGGGTGCCTTTTTGGGTATAGAAAAGACGGACAAATGGTAGCTTTTGCAACAGTGTACTTTACTTATGCATCATCAATTATTAATAAGGTCGCTGTGATGAATGATCTATATACATTAACGGAATACCGGAAACAGGGCATTGCTACAAAATTGATCAAGTACTGTGAAAATTACGCAAAGAAGAATGGCGCTGCCCGGTTGCAATGGGTTACTTCATCAGGAAACATAGAAGCCCAATCAGTGTATAAAGCACTAGGGGCCAAACAAAGTTCTTGGGAATTCTTTACATATGCAACATAATCCATAGAGAGCACAAGGGGGCTTGTTTCTTGCCTTAATACAAAAAATGCAAAACACAAGACCTTGACCTTAATGGCTTCTACATGGGGCAGCTGATTTGCGACGTTTTGCCTTGCATGTACCATTGAGTTAATCCGAGTGATTGAGAATTGTGTCAATAAGAATGATAAATAGTAGGTTGGCCGTATGGCGCGTTTAGTGGCATTAATTCTAGCCTATTTTTTCTTAGCCCTTGCAATAGTGGGTATATTTCTTCCTGGTTTGCCAACGGTTCCTTTTCTGCTTTTAACCGCATGGTTTGCAGCAAGAGGCTCTGACCGTTTACATAGCTGGTTATATGCTCATCCACATTTAGGTAAGTTGCTTATTGATTGGGAGCAGCAGGGGGCAGTCTCACGTACAAGTAAAGTAATAGCAGTGTTAATGCTAATTGCTAGCTGGATTGTAATGTATCATCGCTTAAATAATGTTTGGGGGCTGGTAGGTATTGCCGTTTTATTTGTTGCAATAGCTACGTACTTAGTAAGTAGGCCAGAGCCCAATAAGGATGGGTAACAAATATATACCCGTGGCGTTTGAGATTTAGGCTTTTAGTGTGCGTCATATTCATTTCATGGCAAGGCGAAATGACGAGTAATAGCCGGACTATTGCGAGGAATTTCAACACCGCCATGGAATGAAGAGGGCGTGCAATAAAACCTAAATTTCAAACGCCACGGGTATATAAGTATTGTGGCATAACCAGTTGCTCAAACTCGTTTTGGCCAAATCTTGTATCCTCACCCAATAACTGCCTAATTTCCGTCAAGGCGTTACTCACACTACCGACATGCGTCATCTACCTGCAAGTTGACACAGTGCCAGACGGGCGATGGCGGGCCGCGTCAATTACGCTTGCATCGAGCAGCGGGCACTTGTTGAAGTCGGCGAATCTTTGCAGCTCGTCGCTTAACGCGGGAAAAAACTGATCCCGATCAAGCGTACCATCTTCTAGATTCAGGCTTAAAATCTCGAAACGTTGGTCGGCCCGATGCGCTTTGCAGTCGATTCGACCGACGAACTTGTCGCCGTACAGGATTGGCAGACAGAAGTAGCCGAACACTCGCTTAGGCGCTGAGACATAACATTCAATCCGGTAGTCGAATCCGAACAGTGCGCTCAAGCGGTCGCGATGGATCACCGCGTTATCGAATGGGGACAGCACCTTCACCGCACCGTCGTTGATCGTCGGCGCTTGTTCGAGTGCCTTGATGTCCACGTAGGCGGTTGGCGCATCGGCGTTAGCCAGTGTGCTCACCAATCCGGTTTCGATACGCTCGTCAAGAACTGCACGCATCGCGTCCCGCAAGGGTTTACCCGTCTTCAGGTGCAGTAGTTGCTTCCAGGTGACGACACCGTGCGCCCTGAGTGTGGTGTCGAACAAATAGGCCGCATATTCGTTCAGTGTGGGCACGCTCAGGTCGATGCCCTCTGGCAAACAGCGTTCGGCGAGGTCATAGGCCTTTTCCATGCCATTGCGTTCGCACACCATCAGGTCGCCCTGCATAAACAGCTTGTCGAGGGCGCGTCGCCCTGGCCCCTGGTTCCACCATGTGTCTCCCTTACGCTTGTTTCCCTTGTCGAGATCACGCATCCGTAATGCTCCCTCTGCGCTCACGCGGGCGAGGATCTCGTTCATCAGGTGTTCGTCGACATTGGTGTAATAGCGATTTTCACCATTGCGTATCGAGGTCATGCGCGGTAGCGCATAACGGTAGTCACACATTGGCAGATACGAAGCGGCATGGTACCAGTACTCAAAGATGTGCTGATCGGCGATCAGTTGGTTCAGGTGGAGCGGGTCATAGCCCGCTACCCGATTCCACAGTACGTGGTGATGCGCGCGTTCGACCACCGATAGTGTATCAATTTGCACATAGCCAAGATGCTTGATTGCGCTGCGCGTTCCAGACAAGTCTGCGCCAAACTGCTGCTGCGAAGCGAGGCCTTGCTTGGACAATGCCAAGCGTCTCCATTGTGACATCATCGCGCAGTCAGGCCAGATTGGATCAAATTGGTGAACACTTCGCTGACGATCAAGTCGGCGATAGTGAAGTGCTTGGCCACCAGGAAGTCGTTGACCTTGATCTCCTGCTTAAGCATCGTCAGACAACGTGTTACCTCAGTTTCATAAGTGGTACCTGATGCTTCGAGCGCCCAGCGTACCCGGTCCGCTTGGGAATAAGGGTCGCCATATAATTTGATCATCTTTATTCTTCCTTTTAGTATTGCGACGCTATACTGCACGCTTCAGCTTTCACACTGATATACTTGTCGTAGAAGCGCTTGAGTGACTGTTCATACACGCGAGCCAAGGCTCCGACGCCGCCATATTCCGAGAGCATCCTCTCCTGTACCCGTCCGCACAGATCTGGGCCTCCTTCATTCATATTGAAGCCCTCGCTGCTGTCTACATCCTCATAATATTGACCGTGATCCGGTGCATTATTGAGCGGTGGTTTTACGAACACCCATATTTCGACTTTGCTGGTCGTCGACGTGAGCGGTATTATCTTCAACGTGGCGACAAATTTCGCTCCAGTGACCACCCCTAAATTAGGATACAGTAAATGATCGCCCGACCCGAACCATTTTTCGTCGGGTGCGATGATTGGAATCAGCGAGGGCGGAGTAATTGATTTTCTGTGTTATCGACATTACTCTTATTTTGAATTTTTCTGACGGGGAAGGCTGATGGCTCAATTACTCCGGCTCAATTTTAAGGGTTGACAGGAAATTAGAGCGATATAGGGCAAGAAAATAAAATCATTAAAAATATCCGGAGTCCTGCAATTTCAAGCCAGTTTTTATTCAAAAAATATATGACGGTAACTCATAGTCATTTGGAAAAATAAGTGGTAATAGAAAATGTTTGATGGTTAATGCTTTTGATGATGAAAAAATGCCTTTGGCTTTCCCCCTGTTTCAGGATAATTGTCGCCTCTAATAAAATATTAGAGGCGACAATTATCCTGAAACAGGGGGAAAGGGACGTACCAAAAGCGGCGGTTAACTATTAGTTATGTGCTAATTCATATATGACTAAGATTTTTGCAACCCTGATAACTTTTATATTTGTAGGCTTTGTTTCCGTATGGATTGCTGGAGGCCAGTTATCATCTCCCGTGTTTGCTAAAGTAGGCCTTCCACCATCCGAGCATTCTTCCGAAAACGTAGTATTTGAAGATGTGCAAGGTTGGTATTTCCCAGCGACGGAACATCGAGCCTGTATATTACTAATGCACGGTATACGATCAAATCGTAATGAAATGGTAGGTAGAGCAATTTTCCTAAAAGATGAAGGTTATTCTTCTTTTGTTATCGATCTTCAGGCACATGGGGAAACACCAGGCCAAGAAATTACATACGGTTACAAGGAGTCCAATAGTGCTCGCTCATCTCTAAAATTCCTGAGAACAAATAAGAACTGCGAAAAGATCATTGCAATAGGACGTTCACTTGGTGGTGCCGCGAGCTTGCTTGGCCACGCGCCTATCGAAGTAGATGGGTATATACTAGAGGCAGTTTACCCAAGCATTGAGACTGCAGTAAGCAATAGGCTCAAAATCCGGTTTGGTGCTGCCGGTGAAATGCTATCTCCCCTTTTTTATCACCAAATTCCCTTACGCTTAGGCGTTGGCCTCGAAGAATTACAACCCTTAAATGCAATAAGAAATATTAAATCACCCGTTCTAATCATGAATGGTACAGAAGACCAAAGAACTACAATTGAAGAAGCTCAGCTCTTGTTTAACAATGCGCCTCACCCGAAGGTATTTATTAAGGTGGAGGGAGCCTCTCACGCAAATCTGTACAATTACAACCCGATGCAATACAAGGAAGCGATACTAAGTTTTTTATCAAAATATATAGATGGGCGCACAACAAACAAGACACCCACTCCAAAGAAAAAATCGGCGAAACAAATTCATTGATATTACCTAAAGCGAGACTTGCGCATAACGAGGTTTTGGCAGGGTTAACTCCTTTTAACCATTCGAAAAAAGGATGTTCTGCTTGATTGGCTGGCTTGTCAACACGTAAGGTGGGTGTCTTATTATGGTGTTAGTGATCAGCACGTAAAGTGGGTGTCTTGTTATGGAAAATATTTTAGTGATAATTGGATGATTGAAACCGCGAGCTTAGCCCTGGCGACTTTCTTTGCAACGATTGGCCCAATAGACGTTGCTGCTGTATTTGCTGCTCTGACGGCGACTGGGACGCCAGAGTATAAGCGGGCAATGGCTATCCGCGCGACGTTGATTGCTGCCATAATTTTGGTCACTTTCGCTCTCATCGGGGAGTTTCTCTTAGCGAGTCTTGGTATATCACTAGCTGCATTGAGGGCGGCTGGAGGGATCTTGCTGTTGCTAATTGGCATTGATATGGTGTTCGCACGCGCCTCCGGTGGCACTTCGACGACAGACGAAGAAGAGCGCGAGGCGATATCGAAACAGGATATTTCTATTTTCCCGATAGCTACGCCACTCATCGCGGGGCCTGGTGCTATGGGAGCTGCTATTCTATTGATGGCAAATGCAGAAGGAGATCTCGCACGGCAAGTAATTGTTATTGCGTCGCTCCTTGTCATTTTGCTACTCACCGGAATCGCATTGTTGCTTGCAAGCAAAATCCATCAATTTCTCGGTGTCACTGGCATGCATGTTATACGTCGAATTATGGGCGTTTTGCTGTCTGCTTTGGCAGTTCAGTTCATTTTTGATGGTATTAAACAAAGTGGTATGTTTGGAACTTGACTGCAAACTTAAACCATCTAACCCGTGATGTGGTTCAATAAAACTGTACAAGTGAATGAGTGATAAACTTAACCATTAACATGAGGTATAGAAAATGCGCACGGGGTATATTAGGCGTTAGGCGGTGAATCGTTCTGAGAATAACGGTTCTGACCACTTTTCCCCCATGTATGTTTAAGTTCTATGTTTCATGTTGAGAATGTGCTAAATACTTAGCATAGCAAATCAGCCGTTTACTTGAAGCCTCGGATGATTTGCATCACAGCAATAAGGAGGAATACCATGAGATCAAGTATACGTTCGTCAGGTTCTTTCGTATCAGTGCCACCCTCTGAGAAGTTGGACAATGGTTTGCGGAACGCGTTCAAGATGGAGTTTAAGACAGTTCCATCTCGAGAGCGGGCAACTGGCCCTTTAGAATTGGAGACTGAGTTTTCGACGGAATGGGCGTTGGTGGACATCGGAGCAGTATCACCTTCTTCTATCAGCCCTGAGAGCATTTCGAGAGACTGCGAACTGGTTAAGGATATTGTTCTTAAGCACCCGGATGAAGTCCGGCGATTGGTAGAAGCTTTTCAACCAGGCAGGCCAAAGGAGTTGATTGATTTAGGGCGAGCATACGGAATTGCAGAAGGAATTGGACTCACAGAGGAGCAATCACGAAGTAAGGGCGGTGGATTATTGGGGTTAATTGTGGTTGTAGCTGCAGCACTTTTGGCTTCTGGTTGCCATAGCTGTGGTTCAGGACATGTGAAGCCGGACCCAAAACCAAACCAGACATCAGGTGGAGATGATGGCTCGAATGGAGGAGACGATGAGTAATTTTAGCAAAACCCTAGCCTAACAAAAGGGTCGAGTTGACGCGGCGATTTTTGGTTTTTTTGTGGTCTGTAAGTGAACCATGGCGATGTAGCCTTAGTAAAACTTATCGCTATCCCTGCGCAACTCACCCTTGCCGTTAGAGCTTAAGAGGGATAGTGATGAGTGAAAATGAACTGGAGGTGCCCAAACAACCCAAAGGTGGTGTTGCGCACTCCGTAGCAAAGGCAAGTTTATCCGCAATCCCACTGATAGGGCGCGCGGCCATAAAGCTATTTCAAAATGTTGTGCAACCTCCTCTTGAGAAGCAGCGTGCGGAATGGGAGGAATGCTGTTGCAAATATTTCAACCGGTCAGGTATGAATGGATGTTCACTTTCGCAGACAGCTATCTCAGCACAAGTTTCTTTGTTAGTCGCGTAAAATGATCAAGCTTACTGTTAATGGGAGATCTGTTGAGTTGAATGATGGCTCGACATTGCTCGATGCGGCCAGGGAAGCTGGCGTGCATATTACTACGCTTTGTTACCATCCTCGTTTACCTTGCCATGCTGTATGCCGTATGTGTCTCGTGAATGTTGATGGTGAAGTCCGACCACAACCTGCCTGTGTCACGAAGGCGAAAGAGGGTGATATTGTAGAGACGGACTCCAAGGATCTGCAGGAATTTCGTAAAACAGATGCGGAATGGCTGCTGGCACGCCACCCGAACGATTGCATGCGATGTGAAGTAAATGGGTCTTGCAGGTTGCAACGTTTTGTTAGCGAGAATCAATTGGAGGACAGCTGGGAAAAGATCCCGAGAGGGTCGGTAGAACATCCGGAACATAGTCTGACTGACCACACATCGCCAAGTATTTGGCGTGATCTGTCAAAATGCATTGAATGCGGCTTGTGTGTAGAGGCGTGT
>Ga0316202_10001384_pt1 | contig 19056 bp, 11 predicted proteins | sample 3monrhotite_MG_FD_204934 | JGI IMG/M metagenome (GOLD analysis project Ga0316202, IMG submission 204934) | Microbial mat bacterial communities from mineral coupon in-situ incubated in ocean water Damariscotta River, Maine, United States -... | ecosystem: Environmental > Aquatic > Marine >... | reverse complement strand
ACTTGCCCTGTTTGGTTTTTGAACGTGCTTCATCAGGATTTTCACCTGATACCAATCGCCAATCAAGAATCAAATCAATATCTTCAGAAAACCGGTCAATCAAATGGAATACTTTAGATAGGCTTGTACCACCCTTAAACATCAAGAGCTTTGCCAGTTGTTCCTGCCCAAATAGTTTAGATAGTGTCCAGCATACCCAAAAGTCTTTCTCCACAATAGCAGGCTGCATATTCCTACGCGCTGCTGTTTCAGAAAAGAGCTCTTTTCGCTCATCAATAGAGAGCAGGGTTACTTTATCCATCAGTTAGTCTGCCCCTGCGGTACAGATTTGTTTGATGGTGTCATAAATCCAGCCTGTAGCCGTAACCGTTTCTTTTAACATTTTCTTGCGCGTCTTCTCATCAAGCTGCTTTCTCAAGCTGGTGACTACCTGTTCATCAATGCGCTCTTTACCCAAGGCTTTAAGTGCTTGCACAACCAGACCGCTTTCGCGGGTTTTAAAACCAACTTCTTTCAAAGCTGATTTTTTAAACTCTAAAGTGAATGTATCTAAAATCTTATAACTACGGCTAGGCCCATCCGATAAATATATAGCCCGACCGGGAACCTGTGTGGAAAGCCTTAATAAGTTTAAAGCCGCATCACCCGTAGGTTGAATCCGCCAATTGAATTTGCGTGCAAATGCTTGTGCTACTTGATCATAATCAGGGCTTAAGTTTTGTTTAAGTAGCTCGCTGTATTTTGGGTAATCATAAATCCCGCGAGAAATCCGGCGAATTTTCCCCGACTCAGTTAAATTTGATAATACCCAATCAATGCTGCTGCGCTTAAACTCAGCACTGAAATCATTCGCAGAAAAAGACCAACCCCTTCCGTGACCATAAATCCTAGATATTATTTTACTTTCAATAGTTTGCATTCATATACCTTTCATAATTACCAAGAAAAACTAATCACTTTTTCTTGGTTCAATGAGAAAGGTGCGCCATAAAAAGGGAATAGGCAAGTTTCACCTATTACAACAACCAACCGACATGACCAACTCCAAGTCATGGAAGCTTGGCAACTGCTCTCACAATTGACACTACTCTTATTTCATTTATCTTCTTCCTTCTCGTTACTTCCAGAATGATATTAAACGTTATTATTCTAGAGGTGGCAGAGTTGGCTGAATGCGCCGAATTGATACTTCGGTGGTGGTTATAAACCATTCGTGGGTTCGAATCCCATCCTCTCCGCAAAGGCGCTCTCGAAAGGGGGTGCCTTTTAGGTTTCAAGATATAACGAAAAACTTATCGCCATTTCAAATTGCCCTTAACATATGTCATTTACCCTTTTTCACCATATTCATAGTTATTGTTGAATATGGGTGAACCTCCGGAATGGCACTTACAATTTGACCGTCTTTAAAATGATGATGCGCAATTGATGGGAACAAATTCTCATCTACAGGGAGCTTAGCATTTGGGTTATGATACATTGATAAGCCTTCACCCCATGATTCACTATAACTTTCTGGAGTTACTGGCCTTGAGACCCTTATAGGCTTAGATGCATTTGGATCATGATCGTGATAATCACCTATACGAAGCAGTTCAACATCGGAAGATCCAAATCCAGCAAGTTTTCCAATGCGGTTAAACTTTGAAATAGTCGCGCTAGCAGAAAAAAGTACAGCACTTATATTTTCAGACTCTGGCAGCTTAAAAAAACCCGATGGGATGATTTTACCGTTATATTCATGCTGTTCTATTGGAATTGTTTCAACTACCAATTCCTCACCATTATAATGATGTTTATGCCGGACCCCATACAGATACTCAAAAAGGGCGGTCGAGCTCCAGGTCATAGAATTTTTATCATGGAAGTCTGCAATCGCGATTACTAGAGGCTTCCCCTTTGCGTGTTCAAGTTCCCAATATCGTTTTTGTAATTTGGAATAAAGAGCACTGCCAAACTTAATAGGCATAAAGTCATCCAGGAGATCTCTAACTTCTTCTGAAGTTTCGGGCTCATGGGTAACACTAAGAACGCCAGACTTGCTTAGATTTACGGTAACAGCCTCTATGCAAGTTGGGGACTCATTGAACCAAGACACCACATAATCTGGAGCTGTAAAGCTTCTATCAATAAACAACCTCTCTTCATTAAAGTACGCAAAAAGATAAAGCTCCCACAATCGTGCATCAAACCCTGAACTTTGAAATTGCTCTGCAAAATTACCATCCACATCAAAATAATGATGTACCATTTCAGCAATGATTTCTTTCGCTGGGGAATAACCTATGGACTCAATCAAATGAACATAATTCGGGTTACGGCTTTCTTCTTTAACTGCAGGATCAAACAAACTTCTCCTACCCCTCGTTTCATCCCCTTGAGGGAAAATAGACTCTCCTGTTGAAGCATACTTTTTCATTGATATATAAAGACACTGGCGAGCATAGTCAGGACTGGATAGAGAGTTCTCACCATCAATAAATCTGAATTTATGATTCGCATCACGACCTAAAGTAACAAATCCAAAATCATTATCATGAATATCAACAGTAAGAACTCCAAGTATCCTCTCATCCTCATTAGAGAACCAACCAAATTCACGAGCAAACAAAATTGAATGAGGGGTACGTGTATAACCCACAAGTGCCTCAAACCTTTGCCGGTTCATGGTTGAAAGGTTACACATCGAGTTTTTCCTGTTTCAATATTTCCCGTTGCCCTTCCAAGAAGGGTGCGCCTTTTACGCGATCATAAAGCTTCAATAGCCTGCTTTTTGCCCTCTGAATCACCACTTGGTAGTCCATTGGTTGGATAATACATCGATCGTTATTTTCTTTTCTTGGATTTCGCTCAATAGGGTCAACTTCACTACCAATCACGAAACATGTTACCCTTGTATCCTCATTAATAAGCCCCTTCCTTAGGAGCTCACTGACATATTTCCAGCATTGAGCCTTTTCCTCTGTGCTGATTGGGATAGAAGGCTTTTTGAGCTCAACAACAACAAGTTTATCAACTCCGATTTCACCACCTTCATTATCATATGTAGGATATGAATACGTGCCTATCGTACTATCGGGTAATATAGCAAAATCCGGGCGATTTCGACTTCCAGCGTCTTCAACCTTAAAAAGGCGCTGAATCACCTTTGACATTCCTTCATTGGAAGTAAACTCAATTGTTTCATACTCTGGACCAAATATCCAAAGGGCCTGATGAAAAATAGGCTGCAAATCCTGAACTTCCCTCGTCGTAGCATCAAAAACTCGGCTTTTCAATTCATCCAACAACTTTAACCTAATTTGAAGTTCATCGAGCACTTCCTTAGCTAAATCAATACTCCATTCCTTCAGTACGCTATGAAGGTCATCAATCTGGTTTGAATTTAATTCATGCAATCGGCCAATTAGCTCAAATTTACTGTTAGACTGCTCCATGTTCACTAAAACGCCAGCAAGCTTCGTTAAATCGCGTTCCGAAATTGATGGACATTCTTCTTGCACGTTAGAAACAAACGACTCCCACCTTTCAATTCGTAATGGTGTTAAGTTCTTTAACTGACCTTCATTTGCATTGCGCACAACAGCTAAAGTTTTTTTGCGCTTTTCCTTTGTTACCCCTAGAATATGATCCTTTACATATGCAAAAACTGCTAAGCGTGCTTCCTCAAAATCCGGTGTCATTTCGAATCCTGTCCAGTCAGGCTTCACAGAAGTATTAAGAAAATCCGCAGAGATAATAAAGGTGTATCGTTTAGCTTCGGCTCGCCTTCCATCAATGATTTCATCAAACCCATAGTGTTTCCAATCAGAGTCACCAACTAACCTCCCATGAACATGCCAAGCAATACCATGTTGTTTTGTGGTCTTATCTGACTCTAATGTATCAATGACCCTTATTGTGAGCTTATTACCAGAAAGCAAGGTTATGTCTTTTTGAGAAAGGTTGGATTCTGGTATATGAGAAAAACCAACGCTTGTGCCATTTACTGAGCAATGAAATAATGGATCTGTTAAAAAACGCATTCCAATTTCTGCAAGAATCTCTTCTTCACTTACCCGCAATCCGCTTGACTGATTTACATATATTCTTGTGCCATCATTCTCACGCTCCAAAACCATATCATGTGGTATAAGGTTAAATGGTGACTCACCTACGCCAGTTTTCACCTCAAAAAGTGTACTGTGAGAATTTTTGGTGGTTTCAACAAAATAAGATTCACCAAAACAAAAGCCTGCAAACCGCCCCACTCCATTTTTCCCAAAAACTGTCCTAGGCTTATCATTGACCGTTACAAGAGAGCCCTGATTGCTAATACGGTCATAGGCTAAGGTTCTCCACCGGGATAGGAGCTCTTTTTCCGACATCCCTTCACCATTATCGACAATGCTAAAATGCTGCTCATTATCACTTGATGGCCAAGTTATATGTACTTCCTTAGCTCCTGCATCCCATGCGTTCGCAACAAGTTCAACTACAGCAACCTTTGGGTCATACAGAATTGCTTTGCCAACAAACTTCTCTAAGAAGTTGGGACCGAATAAACAGGACTGTTCCATAACACTACCCCTCTTACGTACTATAAGGAATTACTCATAATTATTAAGGCTTGTAACATTTATCTTACCAGTGACAGCAGCAGAGATCAGGGCTGTGCGGCGCTCTTTCATTAGTTCAATTGCTTTCTCTGCTCGTTGAATCAGATGATCAAATTTAAAAAGTTCATAATCAATATGTTTCACTATCTCTAATTGCTCTGTCTGAGGAGGAAGTAGGACGAAACAATCGCCCAACTCCTCAGCATTTAGATGAGGTTGGGCAGCTCGCGTTTTTTCTAAATCAATCTGGTTGTTTCTAATGTAATTACTTAAAAGTGCATGTCCCAAAAATTCAGGGCTGCATTTCACTGGTTTGACTACCATATCAAAGCCAGCAATGCTTCCTTCATAATCATTTGGAATGATTGCCGAATCGCCAGTACCTGCGCCACTACGTACAACAATTATATCGCCTTCCTCTAGCCACACAATTCTATTCTCAGGAATGTCATCTGGGTTAACAAAAACTAGGTTTATCTTAGAGACCTTACCTGAACGAATATTTGTGGCTCTTATAAGGGAAACGCCTTCCTCCACATATTTGGGAGGCTCCCCTATCCCATATTTAATTGTCGAAACATGTTTGAGGGGCGAGTTCCTCCAATGCTCAGGCACCTCGCCCAGCCACTCAACACCTGAGTCGCGCATGGGGACGTTGGGGTTTAGGCCTTTGGTGACGGCATGGCTGATCACGGCCTGGCGCTTTTCTTTGAGCAGCTTGATAAGCCGCTGTTGTTTTTCGATCAGGGTATCAATTTTGGCGGTTTCGTGGTCGAGGAAATTAGCGATTCTATTCGCTTCCATCTCAGGTACAGACAAGAACCCGATACCTCCCAGCCTTTCAGAATTTAATATCTGAATAACGTTACCCGTAGCTGTTTCCTCCAGCACTTCCTTTGCGGATTGAATCAGATAATAATTAAACCTTGGAGAGCTATTAAAACTTGCGGATGTGATTTGTTGATTCGAAGATACTTCGCTACCCACATATCCAGTCTTCCCAATAGTTCCAATACAGCAAATCAACGTCGAATATGGAGGCACTATTCTCATAAGTTCCCAACCAGATTGGCTTAGAAATTTACTTGCTGTTATTACGTTACCATTTTCCTTCAAATCCTCAGGTCGCACCCAAGGCTTATCATTCTCTTCATCCACATAGTTTGCTTGGTTATCAGTAGGGGGAGTTAGCCCTGTCTTTAGGCTACAGACACGTTTAAACGGTACCTGAGTCCAATGGGCTGGAATCTCTCCCAGCCACTCTACACCAGAATCCTTATACTCTGGATAAGCCCGATACTTCCCTGTCATCAGGAATGCACCTCTTGCAGCAGTTTCATGATTTCGGCGCTAACAGCATCCAGTTCCGCATCAATTTCTGCTAAGTCCCTTGGTGGTTGATAGACATAGAAGTGGCGGTTAAACGGAATCTCATAACCGACAATACCGATCTCCTGATCTTTTGCGTCTCGCTTGCCGGCATCAATCCAGGCATCGGGCACATGCGGTTGCACCTCTTTGGCGAAGTACGCTTCATTGATTTCATTCACTGAACGTGTTGGATCAAGCGGCACATTTTCATTATCGCGCAGATCACCATCTGGTTTGTATTCGATGGTTTTTCCATTCACTTCAAACAGGCCATAAATCGGATCAGTCTTTGATTTATGGGTTTTCTTGATGACCTTTTCAGCTTCCGGGTTCTTCCAGCTCACGGCAGTAGTGATCTGTTTCTTCTCTTTGGCATCCAGAGAGATGCCATGCTCTTTGCAGGCGGCTTTGATGGCGGCTTCATAGCCGTTCATGTCGTCGCATTGTTCGCTGCCGATGCTCTGCTGCAGATGCCGGGCTTTGCGCAGGATAGTCCTCTGAACGAGCCATGTTTTTGGATCAAGCAGGTCTTTGATCTGCTTCTCTTTCAGATCTGTGAAATGGGTTTTGATATGCAGGCGAATATCATCTTCATGTTCTGCCAATGCGCCGTAGTGCTCTTCCAGCCAGCTTTCACCATATTCCGCATAGATCCAGCGCATAGCTGCATTCAAAGGTTTGGGAGCAAATTGTAGTGTCTCAATGCGCTCAGTGCTGAACTGGTATGATTCACGCAATGGGCGTTCAATGGTGATACGGCGGTAACCGAATTCATGGCTATCAAATATTTTACTTGAGAAGGTCTTAGCCACTTCCGCTTTTGGATTGGCAGACTGACGACCGCGATTGCTCTTCTGCTCAGCAGGTTTATCCAGCTCTCTGGCATCCACCACTTCAAAAGTCCCAAAGCTGCGGGTGATGGTGGCAATATCGTCATCGCTCATCACATTGCGTTTGGAGCCAAGTGATTTGCGCATTTTCCCACAGAGGTTCACTCCGTTGATTAGCTGTACTTTGCCTTTTCGTTCATCCGATTTTTTATTGGAGAGCACCCATACATAGGTGGCAATGCCAGTGTTATAGAACATATCGTTTGGCAAAGCGATGATCGCTTCAAGCAGATCAGCTTCCAGAATATAACGTCGGATCTCTGACTCACCGGAACCCGCACCGCCTGTAAACAGCGGCGAGCCGTTGAGGATGATACCTATCCGGGCACCGGTATCTCTTAGTTTGCTGATCAGATGCATCAAAAAGAGCAGCGAACCATCTGATACCCTTGGCAGGCCGGCACCGAAGCGGCCATCAAAGCCTTTGATGCTGTGCTCATCCTTGATCTCTTTCTCAATCTTTTTCCAGTCCACCCCGAATGGCGGATTGGAGAGCATGTAGTCAAACTTGTCAGCATAGAGCTGATCCTGGGACAAGGTGTTGCCCAGCTTGATTCTATCGACCTCCTGCCCTTTGATCAGCATATCGGCTTTACAGATAGCATAGGACTCTGGATTGAGTTCCTGACCAAAAGCGCGCATCACAGCATTGGGGTTTAACTCATGCACATATTCCATGCCCGAAGATAAAAAGCCGCCTGTGCCTGCCGTAGGATCATAAACGGTACGAATGATTCCCTCACGGGTTAAGGCATCATCATCTTCCATGAATACTAAAGAAGTCGTGAGGCGGACAATGTCTCGTGGTGTAAAATGCTCACCGGCAGTTTCATTCGAGCCTTCAGCAAAACGGCGGATCAGCTCTTCAAAGACCAGTCCCATCTCATGATTGGAAATAGAGTCTGGGTTCAAGTCCGTGAGACGCACCTTCTGTACAATTTTATAAAGTAAATTTGCATCACTGAGCTGACCGATGAATTCTGAAAACTTGAAATGCTCAAAAATCTCACGCGCATCTCTGGAGAAACCCTGGATATAAGATTCCAGGTTATCCTTGATGCCGGATTCACCCAACTTGGAGAGATCCATCTTTGAAATGTTAAAGAATGAGAGCCCATCAGTGGCTCGAAGCAGCAGCTTCTCCTGTGCCTCTTCAGGCAAGTTCATCCTCTGAACTTTCTCACATTCTGCCAGTACCGACTCTTTACTGCTTTCAAGCACACACTCCAAACGGCGCAACAGAGTAAACGGCAAAATAATCCGTCCATATTGGCTCTGTTTGAAGTCGCCACGCAACAGGTCAGCCAGTGACCAGATATAGGCAGCAAGATTATTTGGTGCTTCGCTCATGAATTCCCCTCAGTTAAAAGGTTATAGTCGGCAGAATCTGAATAAGATAGATGCTCTCGAACAGCCACAGCATGGCTTTTACGAAGGTTGATGTTCCAGCCCTGAAGCAAACACCAAATCAGCGTACAATCGCTTTTATCATGCACCTTCTGTTACAGGCTTTGATTCAGATAATTAGTCAAACTCCCGCGCCCCTTAACCTGTTCGCTAGTATAGACGATTTCCAACAAGGTGAAACTTTTGTAACACGGGGAGGCTAAATATGAGAAATAATGGGCGAACTCTATCAAGGGAGGAGCTATACGAATTGATCTGGTCAATGCCAGCAACAAAGCTGGCAAAAGAGATTGGTATTTCCGATGTTGGCCTTGGAAAAATATGCAGACGTATGGAGGTACCCAAGCCTGCGCTAGGGTACTGGCGAAAGGTTGAAGTTGGGGGCCGAATCCCACGAAAGCCCAATCTGAAAGAATTAAGTCTCAAAGGTCAGCGCCAGGCAACAATCTATCCTTCATCTCCAGAGAGCAAATCCATGCAGAGAATCAGAAAAGCTGCACCTATTCCTTTTCCAGATGAGTTGGTTGATCCTCATCGCCTGACAAAGAAAACACTGGCTTCATTCAACAATGCTAAAACTGATGAGCGGGGAATTCTGCTTTCCCGAAATAAAGTCCACCTCGATATTCATGTCACTCAGGACTGCCTTGATCGCGCCTGTCTGATCATGGATACATTAATTAAAGAGATAGAGTTACGAGGGTTCAAAGCCCTCACCGTTAGCGACCGGCCATTAAAAACTGTTATCGAAGTCGATGGTGAACCCATTGAGATCAGCTTGGATGAAAGAGTACGTCGAACAGATTATAAGCCCACAGCAGAGGAGAAGAAAAAGTACAAAGAACGATCCTGGATGCTGCCGAGATACGACCATCATCCAACCGGTAATCTTTCTCTGAATATTCGTGACTGGCAGGCACCTCGCAAAAAATGGTCTGATGGCAAACGGCAAAACCTTGATAATTGTCTTGGCTCATTTATTCAGGGGCTTATAGAAACCGCTTCCTGCATCAAGTCTGCGCGTGAACAACATCGGATTGATGAACGCAGATGGGTTGAAGAAAAGAAGCTACGGGAAGAGCGTGAGCGATTGGCACGCATCGAAAAGTGGAAGGCTGAAAAACTGATGGCAGACACCAATGACTGGCATCAAGCTGAGCGACTCCGTGTCTATATTGCCCAGGTGGAAGCATTGCCCGAGATCAATGAAGCATTATCAGAATGGATCGACTGGGCCAAATCATATGCTGAGAAAATCGACCCTATAAACAATCCGGAAGCTCTTCAGCTCTTCAGCTCATCAGCTCATCAGCTCATCAGCTCATCAGCTCATCAGCTCATCAGCTCATCAGCTCATCAGCTCATCAGCTCATCAGCTCATCATTGATGAACACTCATCGTACTACTGACTAAGTGGTAGAAAAGCCTACTGCAGCCGATGGGAGAGAAGTGCGGTACAGGGAATCCAGATATCCAAAATACGGAATCTCAGTGTCCTAATCTCGACAATTGAACATCCGAATGCAGGCAACTGAGTTTCCGAAATTCGGCATTTCAAAACTCCAATAAACAGCCATTCGGGAGAGTGTTACCTGATATTGGTAACAGAGGTTATTAAGGCCAGTCTGAAGTATAGTCATTATACGAATCGCCTCTAAAAAGTCAATAGTTCCTTATTTTTAAGCATGTTAGCTTGATTTTATTAAGTCGCCAAAGTAGGGTGTCTGCCGTGAGTTACGCATCATGTTTAATTTAAACTACGATACACTCACTATCGCAGTTTAAAATTGCTCCGCAAACGCTACGCTTTTTAAACTGCCGTTTCGCCCTGCGGGGCCTTTGAATCCGCCCATGATTCTAAAAAACTGGAACTCGACTTAGCGGATAATAAATGCCGCACTCGCTAGCTCAAAATAATAAACACATTGAGCTGTGCATGAGACACCTTCCAGGTGTCGCACATGTACCGGAGTGCATCATGGCATACCAATGCTCCATGCGTATTCACCCGCTTAAAATAAAAGATCTAAAGAAAGTTCAGGCACATAATAAACGAGAATTTATAGAGAAACATGTTAATGAATATCGCTCTCATCTGAACAGATCATTCACTGAAACTATCGATTTTGAATCTGGCATGCAGTCCGTAGTTAAGCGCTATGGGATGAATGACAAACGCTCCACGAATGTTGCTTGTGAGATGATTCTCACAGCTCACCATGAGTGGTTTGAGGAAGGCACTGAGCAAGAGCAAGAAGAACGCCTGAAGCTATGGGAAGATAGAAATATTGAGTGGCTCAAAATGCTGTATGGCGATGCACTGATCTCATGCGACCTACATCTCGACGAAACAGCACCACACCTCCATGCAGTGATCGCTGCCAAGGCAACTTACATAAAGAAATTTAGACATGGCGAGAAAGAGGTTACGCGTATTGCATATAATAAAATCTTCGGAGATACAGCAGCAGTCATAAAAAAAGCTCGTAAAGAGAATAATTCAGAGCTAACAAAAACCGGACGATTACAATCTGAATATGCTAAAGCAATGAGCCCGCTCGGCCTTGAACGTGGCACCTACAATTCTTTCGCTGTTAATCAAAAAACATCTGAATGGAGAAAGATTGCTGATGCAGACCCTACAGCAGCTAGACCTAAACCATACAGTCCAACTGCAAAGCCAGATGTAGGGATACTTGGTAAGAAGGAAATTGAACAATGGGCAGATCGTGAAGTTGCAAATGCTCATAAATATGTAAAATCCACGATGGCTTATGCGGCACAGAAAGAGTCTGAAGCTAAAAAAGCACAGGTTCACGAAAAGAACTCCAAAGCTGCTACCCGTGTTGTTACAGGGCTAAGAGATGATATCCGTGATCTTGAAGGCGAAGTGAAGCTTCTGAAAGATCAGCTTTCAAAAGAACAGATCGGTACACTACGCAAAATACCTGTTGAGCTTGTTGCAAGGTCATGCAATTACACTGGCGAAATCAATCCCAAAAAACATAAGAACGCTATCGACTTCCTGCTGGACACCGAAAAGATGAAGTACAACGATGCTATTATATATCTGAATGATCTTTTCAGCAGTGAAGAGACTCAGGATACTATTCGACAGTATTTGTCTGATACAATAGAACATGCTGCTAAATATGACTTGAAAGAAGCTATTAGAGAGCAAACAGCGAATGGTACACGTCTATCCCGTCAAGAGAGCGAAACCAGTAAAGAAATGAAAAAGCAGTGTGATGCTCTGGATGCAGACCAGTATTTCGTTAATATTTTCAAGGAGGATTCAGCAGGCAACTTAGATAAACGTCAAGATGAGATAGAACACAAATATTCTGCTGATGAGCTGATTAGCCCCAAGGTTGTGCGCATGCTGAATGTAAAGAATTATAAAGATGGCTACAGCCTATTTGTCACCCCATATAGCCAAAGGCACAGCTATCTCCTTCTTAATGGTATGACCACAGAAACCAAGGAAAAAATGAAAAGTGACGGATACACTTTCGCAATGACATCTGAAATTTCACCCAACTTAATTCAAGGTGTTTTAAAACTCGATGCTCAAGGGCACTCAGAGCAAAAGTTACAAACTTTTTCCAGCCAACTTAATAAAGAATATGGAGCCTCAGATATAGGCACTCAACTCCATCTTGCTGGCTTCCAAAACATAAATCCCAAACCTCATGCTAAGAACGATAAGGGATCATTTATTACACTTAAAGAATTTACCGGTCGCATTTGCAAGTATGCCAAACAAAAGTTTAACGAGATGTTATTTTCAATACATCCAGAAGGATCAAAATAACGACAACGATCAAAGTCATTTAGGAGTCACTTTTATCATTGTTATTGTATGTGCAAAAAAAAGTAGAATGATACATTCAACTTTTTTCTGACATGTCACAACAACAAAAAAACGACTAATTATTCCGATAGCTTAGTTGATATTGGTGGCCTATTAGAACTAAGCGGGAAAAGACTTTAAGCACAAGGTAGGGAGTCTACTTTTTATTTTCACTATGATTAAAATTTGACTATGGGTGCCAATAAAAAGTCGACTCGATTTAATTTACATTAAATGAGAATACTGCGTATTACGGACTAACCTTGCCACCGGTGCTAGTTGAAAGTAGCCACCAATGCTGATTGGAAAGTGGCCGGTGGTGCTGGTTAGACGAAGGGCAGAAAACGCCGCCAAACCCAGACAGTCAGAATAGAATGAGTATGTACTTTTCACCTTGTTCAAACACCCATAAATCAAACCTAACCCGATTACAATATTTGTGAATATACTAATAGAAACATAAATTTAATGAGGTCAACATTTACAACGTAGCCTTCAGGTATAGATTCTTCATATCTGGCGATAGGCGCTTCGCGCGCCTACCTCTTCATGTGTCACACTGTGATGTACTATGGCGACACGTAACATTGCGATACGTAATGTAGCGTAATGTATGGATGTAACGTGTTGTTTGTTGGTTTTGTGCTCTGCGCTTTGCGCTAGGTTTGCCAGAAATACATGAAGAAAGGAGGTTATTTTTGATTAAAATAATCTATAGCCTAGCTCGGACATTTTGGAATCTACTGACATTTCAGTTGATTGAAGAACTTCTGAGCAGGGTATTTAACTACTTCAGAGCTTTTCGACTTGCTTAAGTCTTCTGCTAGTAGGTGGAGTTCTAAGTTTGAAATTAAGCCTGGAGCATGGGTGTTTGTTCCAACTGATGACTTCATAGAGTATGGCACTGAGGTTAAGGAAAAGATTGCTAAAAAATGGCAGTCTCCAAACTTTTATTATCATCTAAGAAATGGCGGGCACGTAAGTGCTCTGAAAAAGCATATCAAACATCAGCACTTTATTCATTTAGATATACAAAATTTCTTTGGACAGATAAACCGCAGCAGAACCACTCGCTGTTTAAAAGAATATTTCTCTTATACCGAAGCTCGTAATATTGCGATTAAATCTACAGTACGCTTGCCCCACTCAACTATAAAGAAATATATTCTACCTTTTGGCTTTGTGCAGTCTGCAATTATTGCTTCGCTTTGTTTACACAAAAGCACATTAGGGCAGCACCTGCATCAGTTATCCCACCAAAATGACTTAGCAGTAAGTGTCTATATGGATGACATTATAATATCGAGCAACAGTCATCAGCAATTAGTTGAGGCTCTAGAACCGGTAGAGGTTGCAGCAAATAAAGCAGGCTTCCCATTGAATAAAGACAAGCAAGAAGGCCCATGTGAAAAAATATCTGCCTTCAATATCTTTCTTGCTCACAACGAGCTTGCAGTTACAAGTGACCGACTAAGTGACTTTTTAAGTGTATTTGAAGAATCTTCAAACGAATATCAAAAAAATGGAATTTTGAATTACGTCTCATGTATTAACACTAAACAAGTGGCTTTATTTGAGTGACAACTCCATAGTAGCTTTTATTTGGTAAGGGGAGCGCTACCCTTTAGTAGGGAACTGGCGAATAACCTGTTATTTATCCTTTGCGAATGGCTGTTGGTGGCAGTGAGTCGCCTGTCGTGATCGGCAGAAGTCGGCCTCATTCGGTCATTCATGAGCTAACAATAAATGAATGTATACCTCCGTTGTTCCTCATTTTAAGAAGAATCACCCAAGGTCGCTTCGATGGTATTTAAATCGTTTTCCTGATCCATATTCAAAATATATTGCCTTCTAAGTCTTTCCGCGCCGGTAGTTACTTCATCATGACGTTCAGGAATCGACGCCAATATTTGAAGCTTAAATATTTGATAATTCGCATCTTCCGGATTTTTAATGGCTAGTTTTGATGCCAATTCGAGGGCTGAATGGGGCTCCTTGAGTCTGTGGTAACATACAGCAAAATGCCGTAGCGCCTGATCATGATGTGCAACAACCACAAAGCCTCTACAGACAAGCGAGAGAGTGAGTTTTGCGATTTCACTTCGACCATCTTGCTCAAGCTGATCCGAAATTATCAAACACAGTCCTACGTAGTCATCTGAATTTATAAGATCATGCACGAGATTCTCCGCATCTTCAAATGCCTCCTTAAAGATATGGTCTCGACATAGATTTTCCAATTCACCCGGAACGGCCTCTCGGTCTTCGATAAACTGATCCCGGTAGGTACATAATTGAGGGCCGCAAAACTGACTTGCCAACACGATCTCATTGAGCAGCTTTTCTACTCCTGTTAATTGATCGGTGAGCCAGCCAATTGCATCTTGATACTCAACACGGTAGGGCTGGCGATTAATGCGTGAAAGACCTTCGGATCTAATATAGATATTGAGAAGCGCAATACGAGCTAATAGCGCCGTATCAATATCAATACTTGATCGGGCGCACCCTTCTAAAAATCCTCTGACATTCTCGTTCGTCCAGCTTGATAGCTGTCCAAACACATAGCAAGTAAGTGGATAAACGTTCAATCGATTGGAGTGTTTGAGAAACCTTTCTACAGTTTCTGATAGAACATCAGGATCTCCATTGCCACATGCCTCAAGCAACAGTATATAGCCGGATAATTTTTCATCTGGAGCACTCAATAGCTTCCGAAGAATAAAGTCATGAGATGTTCGAAAGTGGTGACGGTTATACCGCATACTACTTCCTCCAAGAGACTCCTTAGTTATAAACTCTTCAATGGAGGTGGCATGCATAAATGCAGAATAGAAATAATACCTTCCTTCTTCTTTGGTCGCTTGATCTGAACTTAACCATTTCTCGAAATTCTCAGAATAGACTGCATCATCATCGAATTTCTGAGTAAAGACATCACCGGAAGGATGAATTGGCAGATCTTCATTGTAAGGGACGACAGCAGAATTACCTGTCACATTGCCTGCCATAACTCCATTCAACAGAGATCCATCCGACAGGTGATCTCTAAGAAAAAAAGTGTTGCGACAAACCTTAAGGAAAACACTTTCGATCTTATCGTAAAAGTCCAAAGCATTATGGAGTGAAATGCTATCCAAGCTGTTTAAAAGAACTGGCATTGAAAATGTATCTTCAATTTCCAGATGAGAACCAATCTTGTTCCGCACATCGCGAATGGCATCAAGAGACCCTGGAATATTATAATTCTGTAAAAAATGAGTGATGGGATCAACTTGCTCACCTTCAGCAGATAGAAGTCTATCAAGTCCATCCATCTCTTGTGGTGAATTAGCCGTAACAGTTCGAGTCACAAGGCAGTCGTAAAAGCTGACTATATCTGTAAGAACACGTTCTTTTATTATTCTCACTACACGATCATGCCCTTGCAAATGCTCCATTAAGTTTCGTTGAGCTTTTACCCAGCGACGAATAAGCGTGAGCTGGCCCGCTCGGATACGAACAGGTGCTCCATCCAAAACAGCGACGGTATTTTTTCGGGTCATAGCAAGCGGATCTATTCCAATCTCAACTCCAGTCCGGCTTCCTGCGGATGCGTTGAATGACTCAATATCGCGTATTAGTTCAGAATCAACAAGCTCAAGTGGGTCTGAATTACTGGAAACATAAGGAATTCCTAAGTCATCTATTATCTGATAAATCTCATGCGCGCCTTCCACAAAGTAATCAATTTTGATTGATTCGATATCATTCCAAAGCTCAATACGTTTACCAAAATCAATATCTTGGATATGCGCGCCAAGCTTGTGTCTTGCATCTTGGAAATATTCTTCAAATGAATTTGCATAGGCTTCTTTTGTTTTATGGAATGCACTTGTATTGAATCCTGCTGCATTTAATGGCTTCTTTAGCCGGCGGGCATGAGCAATAAAGTTCTCTGTCCTGATAACAATATGGCGAGCGATCATTCGAGCCGTAGGATCATCTTTAATATTTTTTGTTAGATGAAGAGAAATTTGCATTTCATCTAAAATAAACTTTAGCTTTTCAACTCTAACCACTAGGCTCATTTGCGCTCCCTGCTCTCCAATAAGGCTGGAAGTAATAAGGAGACTTACTTAATTCCCTCTTGTTCCATTCGTCACGGTGAGAGTAGTCAACAAATAGAAGTTACACAAACTTGATAACCAATGAGTGGCCGAAGTTGGCCGTTTCCTGCCCTTCGTCTAACCAGCGCCAGTGGCCACTTTCCAATCAGCATTGGTGGCTACTTTCCCACCAGTACAGGTGGCCAATTTAACCAGCATACGCAATACATCAATCAAGACCTGTGCATTCAGCAAATATATCTACTGGGACCTTTTTCCAAGCATCTTTAAAACCTTCTTTTTTAGCTTTATTAACAATTTTAAGAGCTTCATCAATAGACTCGATTAGTTCACTAGCAACCGACTCTAGCTCAAGGTCGATAGAATCCGATTGCTCCAATGTTTTCATAGTTTCTTCTATCGTTTGTTGGTCAAGACTTTCACATAGTTTTTTTAGATGCTCCTTGAAGGAGTTTAAAAAATGTATCATGAAGTCCGTATCTTGGCGGCTTTCCTCTACGACAGATATAATGTCTGGGTCTCCAGCAAGATTTAAATCTGGAGTCCTAGCAATCAAATGTTCTAATACTTCCAGCATACTATGACTCATTTCATTCACCTCATGAATATCAGTTGAAATTACTGTAAAGATGAAATGGTAAAGGCTTTTTCCATTAAATTAAATATTTTACTTTTCTTTCATGTTAATGCGTTCAAGCAAGTCATCATTTGGAATCTTGATTGCCGATTTCTTCACCTCTTTCTTATAATCATCCAGTCCATGCAATATTCTTTTTATCATCTCAGAATTCGCAATAAATGACACCTCTTTATCAAGGCCATCTATGAGTAATATGCCTTTTTGCTTGGTTGATTTGATATAGTAAAATACACCGCTAGCATTAAAATAAAAGAGGACTCCTGCTCTCTTAAAGAAAGCATTGGTTTCAGCTCTAAGCTCATAGAGCTTATGCTCATCTGTTTCAGTATTAAGATCAAAAATAACACGATTCAGTCTATCAACACTTACTTGAGCTGGAGTAAATGTCCGGAGCTTTGCTTTCTTACTTTTAATCTCTATGCCGATTTCATCAGCAGACTTCATTGTCGCTATGTATCGTGTTCTTGCATCTGTAAGTAGTGGGCCTTCAGCAACTTCAAATAGCCCCGCATATTTACTCACCTGTTTATCCGTTGCTAGTTTCTTAGCTTCTAGCGCAGACAGTTCGGACTCAAGCGTTTGCTTTGAATTTGTATGGCCACCTAGTGCCCCGAACCAGTCAATCTCTTCTGCTAATATTAATAATGCTGTGTTTTCTACATCACTGTACAGCCAGCGCCGCTCACACTTGCAGCCTGCACTCATATAGTAACTATCACAGGTTAAATATGATGATTTGCCACGGTTCATAAATTTAAATGTGTCATCACAATCAAGACATTTACACATACCTGTAAGCAGGTTGGTGAACTTTACACCTTTCCGCCCCCCTGAGTTGTTATTCCAGCGACTTTTTTGCGATGACTGGGCTTCATTAAATATTTCCTCTGAAACTATTACAGGATAGTAACCTGGAATTTCTGGGCCTATATCCTGACCTCCCTTAGTAGGCTGGTATTCACCAATAAGGGATCGACTACTTAATAACATCGCAACATATGAGGTATGCCATTTTGATGCTCTTGGTCCAAATGGCTTAACTTTTTGAGCATTCAGATCAGCAGCTATTTTTCGGCGACCAATTCCAGCAATACTTCTGGCAAAGATTGACCGGATAATTTCTGCATACTCATCGTTAACCTCAAAACTCATTTTATCTTCTGAAAGGCTAAGCCAGTGTGGGCATTGACCAGATACTGGTTTCTTTATATCAAATGCGAGCTTGCGTCTATTCTCCCAGCTTGCCGCTGATCTTTTAGATTTCATCGCAGACTCTTCATGTGCTCGTGACATCACTACAAGTGAAACAACCAAGCTACCGATATCATTTACAGATTTTTCAGTATAATGCTGATCATCGGCTAGTGTTACTATTTCAACTCCTGACGAGAGTATCGATATGAATTGAGGTAACGCCTTAGATATCTCTTCACGAGACAAGCGGTCTAATGATTCCACGATCAGAATCGACCCTTTCTCAATCTGGCCTTTATGAACAAGGTCAAGGAATGCACCCAAGGCTCCTTCCGTTTTATTTCGGCCTTTAAATGCGGAAATACCAATATCCCGGATCGACTCATCCAGGACTAAATTGTTCGCTTTTGCATAAGCTCGTGATGCTTCAGTTTGGCGACGGAGACTGTCACCTCGGAGTTGATCGGGGGTGGAAAAACGAATGTACGAATATGCCTTTTTAGTCATTATTTAGCTCCATTATTAATCACGATAACCCTTCTGGATTAAGTTTTGATTAATGTAGCTAGTTATAGTCGGAAGCAGGCATTCAGAATCCAAAAAATGAACCTATCATGTCAACATGGTTTTTTATAATACTAGGTTGGCTTTTTGATAAGAACCTTGCATTGTGAGATATAAAAAGCGACAGCGAAAAGTTCACTGCCGCTTTTATAACTGAACATATTATTATGAAAGTAGGGGGTTCACATTGATACCACCATCAATATTATATTCCGCGCCCGTAATAAAACTCGCACTATCAGAAGCAAAGAATGCAACCAAATTGGCAACATCTTGTGGCTCATCAAAACGTTTTAAAGGCACTCTATTTTGTATAGCAGCAGCAAAATCATTAATCTCTTCAGCAGGCATACCAAGCTTGCTAAAAATTGGTGTGCTAATTGGCCCAGGATTAACCGAATTCACCCTAATTTTTCTTGGTGCAAGCTCT
>Ga0316202_10001383_pt1 | contig 19057 bp, 11 predicted proteins | sample 3monrhotite_MG_FD_204934 | JGI IMG/M metagenome (GOLD analysis project Ga0316202, IMG submission 204934) | Microbial mat bacterial communities from mineral coupon in-situ incubated in ocean water Damariscotta River, Maine, United States -... | ecosystem: Environmental > Aquatic > Marine >... | reverse complement strand
CAAACTGACATTGATGCTGATAGAGAACGATTTGAGTTTGAAGAGAATGCCCCTCGTCAAACCATACGAGATGCTTCTGCTATGCTTAGTGGTCTTGACTTTGGATCTATAACCACATCAAAAGGGGGAGGTAAGTAATGGCAATACCACTATTAGCAATGGCGTTAGGTGGAGCAGCATTAGGTGCTTTGTCTAACAAAAAGGATAGAAAGAAAGGAGCCCTCATGGGTCTTGGGTTAGGTTTACTAGGCCCAGCTATGGGTGCAGCGGGTATTGGCTCTGGAGGTGTATTAGGTACTTCTCTTGGAGCTGGAGGGACTGCTGCTACTACAGGTGTTGCTGCTACAGGAGCTGGAGCTATAGCCCCCACTGTAACTAGTGGAGCTGTACCTTTAACCTCTTCACAAGTAGCTTCTGGGATGACAGCCCCTATTGTTGACCTAAGTGCTAAAGGTGCAGCTATAAACGCTAATGCTGCTAAACTAGCTGCTAATCAAACTGCTAAAAAAGCAGCAGGTGATATAGCAGGTAGAACTCTTGGTAGTCAGTTAGCTTCTGGTGCTGGTAAAGCGGCTATTTCATCTGCACCTGTAGCCTTACAGTTACTGACTGCTGATAACACACCTGCCCCACAACAAACTCAAAGCATGGCAATGAATACTGCAGCTGCTGCGGGAGCCCCAGTTGACCTATACGCACAAGCGGCTATGAATAGACAACAAAGAATGAAACGAGGTCTTCCCGGACGGAGACTTTCATAAGGAGAACAACAATGGCTAACGATGGAAAAACAATGTCTGACTTGTTCCTGTCCTTAATGCAAGGTCTTGACGATGACGATGAAAAGAAAAAAAGAGGTTTTATACCCGGAACTAGTATTCCAATGCCAGACCCTAACAGTCTAATCCCACCTGTTCTGGATCAGTTTCAAACACCTCCACCTAAAGTACCCTATCAGGATGCTGGGGATTACATGGCAGCTTATCGTGAAGCTAATAAAGACAGGTTACCAAGTCAAACCCCTACACCTCCACAAGTATACAAGCTTGATGAAGGTATGCCCATACCTGGATATAACGTTGATTCCCCTGACCCTAAGGTATCTATGGAAGTTCCAACTTTCCAAGGTCCAGTTCCAGAACCCTATCAGGATGCTGGGGAGTACATGGCAGCTTATCGTGAAGCTAATAAGAAAGCCATAGACGCTATACCTTCAGTACAAGAAGTACCTAAACCAGTTGAAGTAGATACTAGTGCTCTTGAAGCGTTTAGGTCAGACCTTATTGGTAAAGACCCTTCAAGTTACATACCTAAACCAACTAGTGCTTATGATCCAGTAGCTAATCGTGAAGCAACACAGGCTTTAGTAGATCAGAATACTGCTAACCGAGCAATACAACAGGCGGCTTATGATGCTAATAAACAACAGCGTATTGCAGATGCTGATATCTCTCAATATATACCTAGTAGTATTCCCTCTGCTCAACGTATGGGTAAAGAGTTATCACTGCAATTAGGAGTGCCATCTAAGATACTTGAAGAAGCTGGTAAAGGGGTTGGTAATTTGGCCCTTAAAGGCGTTGAAGCTATTGGTGACCCTGTAGTTAGATTTGGACAAGGGTTTATGGGATCTGAACCTACAGGTATTGAATCAGGATCTCTTGGTCGTTACTACATAAATGACCCTTACCGGCCTTTTTCAGATTCTCCTTCAGATGTACCACCTGAATCAGATATTCCTGTACTTCCAGATCAAGAAGTTAAACCTGTACCTAAAGATGCAAAAGGTACTCCCGTTGTAACTGCAGCAGACGTAGACAAGTCAGCTAGTGATCTCGGTGATAAGGCTGGTGATGTTGATACAGCTGTTAATGCTTCAGGTGTAAAGCCCGGTGGTACAGTTGTTACAACAACTAATACAGATACAGGGGAAGAAAAAGTAGTAGTCGTTGACGAGGAAGGTAATGAAAAACCCGGATTCCTTAAAGGCCTATGGAACGGCATCAAAGACATTGCTAAAGAAGGGTTTGAAGACCCTACTATGCGTAAAGCTTTGTTTGCCTATACTGCCTCAAAGGTCTTAGGTTATGACGGTGTGACTCTCGCTGCTGGTGTCCTTGAGAATGAATGGCAGAAGCAAGCTGCTCAAGCTAAAGCTGATCTTGAACTAGAGAAAGCTTATGGTAAGACGCAAGCTGAAGCTATTAAGAATCAAAGGATGGACTACACTACGTCTAAAACAATGTACGATCCAAAGGCTAAAAAGAACTATGCTGGATTTATGAATAAGACTGGTGATTTTGAGTTTGGAGAAGAAGTAGTATTACCTTATCCAAATGATAAAAATGAAATGGTAATGACTAAATTCCCTGCAGGTTCTACACTACCTGTAAATGTTTTGACTAAGCTTGGGTATTCGGTTGGTCAAGGTAAATCTATGGCTGAACTTCAAGATAAGTACCTCCAGTTTGCACAAGACAGAGCTACTGCTGTTATAGGTCAAATAAAAGATCGTAACTCTTCTATGGAGTCTAAGCAGTTGGATGATTTAGTTGCACAGATGCAAGCTGCAACTGATCCAAATATTCTCTCAGAACCTTTGATGACATTCTTGTCAACCTTACCAGCAGGTGCAGATCCTACTGATAAGTTTGTTAAAGAAGCAGCTGTTAATGGTATCAGAGAGTGGCTTAAATCCTTTGAAAGTGGTCAGACTGTTGGTAGTAAAGACTTAGTTGGATTCCTTGATGCTCAACGCATGAAGCTTGATATAACATCAAACGGAATACCTCAGGTTTACTTTAAGATACCTGCAGATAAAAAGGGAGAAGCGCAAGTTGGTAACAATGCTCTTTCTATGATAATGAATGGTATTGAAAGCAGCCCTTACGCTAAAGACTTAGGATTAAGTACTCCAATTATTTTATCTAAGATGTCTGATATCTATGGCAAGAAAGTCATTAATGAAAAAGGCTTCCAAAGTAGAATGAATGGTTACTCTAAAGATTCATTTAGCGCAGGTGATAAGTCTAAGTTTGTATCTCCGTTCTTTGCTTTTGTTGAAAAATCATTTTCTTCAGACAATAATGATATAGCAGAGTTAATGGCTGAACTTAAAAAATAAATATGTTAATAGGAGAATAGTCGGTTATGAGTGACATTATAAATCAAAACCAAGACGAAGAAGAGTTAGAAACCGGCTCGACCACAGAGGCCCCTACGGAAAAGAAAGTATTCCATGGGGCTGATGCTGTAGCAAAGGTATCCGAAAACCTCGGGAGGCCCTTAACTTTTGCTGAGCAAAGGGTTGTCGAGGAAGAAGGGTACGTTGCTACACCTTACTTAGATACTAAAGGTGTTCTTACCCAAGGAGTAGGGCAGACAGGTGAGTGGATTGAGAAAGGCTTTGAAGCTGCTTTCCAACATCACGTTGACAGGACTCAACAACGAATACCTAATCTCCAAGAGTTACCAGATAACCTACAAGCAGAGCTAATACAGGCAGAGTACAGGGGAGACTTAGGTCAATCCCCTACGTTCCTTAAGTTATTTAATCAAGGTTTCTATAATACTGCTGCCCAAGAGTTCTTAGATCACGATGAGTATAGGGAATCTAAAGAAGCTAACAGTGGAGTTCATAAACGAATGCAAAGGGTTTCCGATGCAGTCTCTATGTTTGCTTCTGGAGAAACAGTAAAGGGTGAAGCAGTACCTGAGGCTGCTCCCTTTAAAACCGATTTCAATATCGGAACCTCAGGCTTTGTTACAGTAGATGGAGATACATTTAAAAACAAAGAAACTGGAGAAAAGATCCGTTTAGACGGAATTGATTTAGCTGAAACCAATAAAGCTTTTGCTGACAAGGGTTTTATTCGAGGAGAGGGTGGTGGGGACTTAACTAAAGGTATAGTTTCCTCCCTCTTTAATAAGTATGGCTTTACAAACCCAGTAATAACTGATGAAAAAGATAGCTATGGTAGAAACATTGGTGATATGGTAGATGATGAGGGTAATTCTGGTACGGATTTTCTTATTGCTGCTGGCATTGCTACTCCAACGTTTATTGGTAAGACAAAAGAAACTATGTCTGACGAGCAATACTCTCGTTATGTTTATAATATGGGACAAAGGGCTATTAGAGACCCTAAAAAACCTAAGACTGACATAGAATTAGCTGCTGAACTGATAAGAACTGCAGAATATGCACCCACTAACGGACAATTTGTAGCAAAACAGCTAGCTTTTAACGAAGCAGAGTTTGCTTTGATGCCTGAGTTGTTCTCAGGTGTGGTATTACGTAACAAAAATGCTACATTTGATAACAGATCTAAGACACCTTACTCTCAATCCTTTGATAACGCTTTGGAAATGGTTAGAAACTCTTTCTTTCAAGTAACTTCTATGGGATTAGACGTAGCTGGCTTTGATGAAGCTGAAGCTTACATGCAAGGTCGGGTTGACTACAGTAAAAGCAGATTGAAAGACATGCCTAAGGTACGTTTAGACTACAAAGATGTAGAATGGACTAGCTTAGACGAGGTATCTGAGTACCTAGGTGCTAACCTTGCAATGTCTTTACCCTTTATGGGTGTCACTGCTGCTGCTTTATTAACTGGAGGGCTTGCAGGTGCTGCTAGTTTAGTAGGAGCTGCTGCTTATTCTGCACCTGTAATGATGTACACTGGTCTTATCATTGATGAGATGCCCGGAGAGCTTGAGGATAAAAGCTACACTGCTGCTATTGCAGGTGGTGCTATCGCTGCATCCTTGGATGTCTTTGGTCTTAGGGGTGCTTTAGGTCTTATTAAACCCTCTCAGTTTATGACTGGGGAGGCTAAGGATGCTGCTATCCAAGCTGTTCAAAATGCTAAAGGTGAATCACTACAACGTATCATATCTGTACTAGGTAAGGAAGCAGGTGATTCAGCTACTACAGGCGTACTAACTAGGAGCCAAGCTGAGCTTGCCCTTTCAAGAAGCAGTAAGCGTGAGATAGCTGCGTTATCTGCAGGTGTCAAAGAGAAAGTAGAACAACAGTTGCGTAAGAGTGTACTGCTTAAACAGTTTACTAAAGGTCTTACAGCTGGTGCAGCATTTGAGGGAAGCACAGAGATGCTTCAGGAACTTACCCAATATACTGCAGTAGTTATGGGGTCAGAGAAAACTTGGAACTTTGATGAGTTACAAGACAGACTGACTAACGCTGCAATTGCTGGTGGACTCATGGGTGCTGGTTTTGCTGCTCCCGGAACTGTATGGGAAGCTGGTGCATGGAAAGACGCTAGTGTTGCTATGTCAGAGTATGATCAACGGTACGAAGAAGCTGCTAACTCTTGGAGAGAAGAAGAGGTTGAGCTTTACGGTAAAGTAAGAGACCTTGATGAAGCACTTGAAGCTGAGTGGTATGACGTTAGTGAAAGAGAAGGTAAACCTTTAAGCAGGGATTCCCAAGCTTTACCTGAGGACTTTACAGACTTAACTCAGGAAGAGCAATACGACATAATGATGCAAGGCAGTGCAGTGCCTCAGTCGCTTGAAGACCTTGCAGATAAAGGTTCAGAGCGTAGGAGTGCTGTACCTAAGTCAAACAAACTAGCTGATATGTTTAAGGACCCTGTAGCTGCATTACGAACTGCACTAGATACCCGTATGGATACGGAGCTTCTTGGTAAAAGCCCTTCCGCTAGACTAATATACTCTATGCTTGGAGGCACTAAGAACGCAGTACAAAGAGGCCTTACTTTTACATCTGATAAGGTTGCAAGTTACACTGCATTTGAAGGTGCACTTACTGGCGGTACCATAGACCAGATACTAAATAAGTTTACTACTGACTCCTCTCGTTACGGAAGAAAGAGAGAGCAGGTATCTGCTTTGCTTTACGATTTCCATAGGTCTATCATTATGCCTATTACCAAGAAAAAGGGTAAGGGGAATAAAGAGCATATGACTGGTGCACAGGTTATAGCAGCTATTGATTGGGATAATTTACCCCCTGCATATAGTGCTAACTCTGCTGCTCTTAAGGAAGTAGTTACGGATCTCTATGCTGTCGATGACATGATGTGGAGAAACATAACAGCTAGGCAACAGCAGACTAGTGAGCCCCTTATAGGTAAGCTTCAGGATCACATCTTCAGAAGTAAAGCTTTCTTGAAAGGGAAGATAGCTGCAGATAAACAAAGGTTTATTTCTTTACTGCAAAGTGAGAAAGGTCTTAGCAAAGAGAATGCGGAAGCAGTCACTGACACCATACTAGATAACCCAGATGCTAACTCATTAGAGGACGCATTTGATTTGACTAGGGGTGGGCTATACCCTGCAGGCTTTAAGCGTAGATCATTAGACATTGCAGATAGTAAAGCCTTTGATGACTTCTTGCAGAATAATATCTTTGATAACCTTGAGCAAAACATGAAAGGTTCTGCAAGATACATGGCATCCCTGAAGTACCTAGGTAAGAACAATAAACTGATGGATCAGCTTCTAACTAAAGTCTACAATGAGCTGAGTGCTAAGGGTGACCCTAATGCACAAGAGATTGTTGAAGACCTTGCGATGAATGTAAGGGATCTTGTTAACGCTGACTCAGGTAACTACAGACGTATTGAGAACGAGTCGATAAGAGGTGCTCAGAAGTTTATGACGGTAGTTGGTGTACTCACTATGCTACCCCTAGCGGCCCCTATGTCCCTTGTTGAGTTTGCATTGACACCTATGAACGTTAATGTACAAGCACTCAATAAAAACATAGGCTCTCTAGGTATGATACTTGGCAGGGAAATGTTTGAGTACTTTGCAGAAGTTGGTAGGATGACTGGTCTTGCACCTAAGCGTAGTACCTTTGATACTGCAATTAAGTCTCGTAAAAGTAGGATAGGTGATGATGTACGTTACGTTGGTATTGCGGACCCTCGGGGACTCTTGAAACGTATTGGTATGCTTCAGCAGAAGACAGGTCAGGCAACACTAGTTGGTGTATCTGAAACTAGTGAGTTTACTAAAAGTCTTATGGATAACTTCTTTAAGATTATTGGTTTAACTAGCGTAACTAATGCTACTCGTACACTACGTGCTGCATTCTTTAATGACTTCTTAATAAGCAACTTAGATAAGATACACTCTGCAGGTTTTGTTCAGACCAATGAAGTAGTTGAAGCTCGTCAGATGCTTGAGGAGTTTGGGATACCAGTAGACACTATGATTGACTTGTCTAATAAGCTACAAGCTGACCCTGAGAATAAGGATATACTTGCTCAATGGGAAAGACAGTTTGATAATGGCTTACTTAACTTTGTTAACGGTGCGGTACCTATGCCCTCTGCTATGACTAGACCATTGATCTATAGTGACCCACACTTTGCAATGTTCATGCAGTTTCAAGGTTTTATATCTCAGTTTACAGCAGTGCACATACCAAGGATGTACAAGACTATTAGTAAGGCAACTCCCGGAATGAAGTATTCCATGTTTGCTTCTATGGCTTCTATGCTTATGCTTGGCTATGCTGCTCAGTACCTTAAAGACCTTATTAAGTTTGGAAAGGGATCACCTTACTTATCAGATAATGAGAAATACCTACGGGCCCTGTACTCTTCAGGACTCTTAGGGGTAACTGAAAGGGTAATTAGTAATAACTATTTATTTCCTTTATACGAAAACAGAAGTAGAGGCGTAGTTGAGTCCACTTGGAACTTAGTAGCTGGAGAAGCCCCTGCTTCTAATATTGTTGAAAACATATATGGATTAGGTAAGGGTGCGTTAGAGGAAGATACAAGAAAGACTCTTAAGTCTGGCTTATCTTTGACACCTTTCTCACCACTTAAACACAGAATATACGATGAACTAGTCCAGAACAATTGGATAATAGGAGATAAATAATGGCTAAAGGTCCAAGAGTAGTCGGTGCTGCACCGGAACTTACACAAGAAGAAAAGGATGCAGTATTAAAGGATATGCTAGAGCAGGCCAGAGGCGCAGGGAGTTTAGGATTAGAGGGACAAGATACAGGGCCACAGGATGGCCCACCTATTGCACTTCCATCTGAATCTATTGCAGGAGACCTTAGAAACATACAGGTTACTCCTCAGGAATCTCAGTTAGCTGCACAAGCACAACCTGAACCTAGCCCTGAGGTGCAAGAGCAACCACAGCTACAACCTATGGCTCAAGAAGTATCACAAGAAAACCAAGAAAAGTTTGCGTTAACCCCTGAGCAACAAATGGAACGTGAGAATATCAGAGTCCCCTCTGTCATGGAAGCCGCAGGGGTCGCTAGGGATCTTTCAAATCTACACGAACAGGTAGGTGATGCGAACTATAATCGATTTAGAGGTATGGCTACTGTTGCTGAGTATGCTCACCCTGTTACTATGAACGTTACAGATGCAATTCAGTTTGACTCTGCATTAGAAGTATCAGATCCCGGGTTTCAAGAAGGACTTGAGATACTAGACAAAGAAGCTTTTGATGTAGAAGATAAAGGTCAAAGACCATTACGTGTAAGCACTAAAGGCGCTCCTTTAAAACTTAACAGGTCTAACATATTACTATCAAATAAAGTTCTTGGTATTGGTATGAAGAACCCTAACTTTGACCCTACTGCCATTAAACTTAATGAAGAAGGTAAAGTGGTTAACTACGAAGAAGCTAATCAACAGCCTTTTGTTTTAGACAGAAAGTACTTACCTACTATAGCTGCAGTTGTAGAAGACATGCTAGTATCAACTCAAAGGGATACTGATGCTGCTTCTGCAAATGAGATGGATCAGCCACCTATTGACGTAGATTCTGTTGACCCTACAGCTGCTGAAGTTTACAGGGAACAAGCAGGTAAAGCTTCATTAGGGAGGTCTTTATTCCAAGCAATACGCAGGGAAAAAGCATACCTAGCTGGTGAACCTACTGATACCTACATGGAAGACTTTCAGGCTACTACACCAGAGACTTTTGAAGCTATTGCTGATATGATGTTAGATTACTATTCTACTTTAGCTCCACATATGGTTACTGTAGTAGATGGTAATTACAACACAAGCACAGGTGAAGGCATTGCAAGATCTTACGCTTTGTCACCTGAAGGTTATCTTCAACTTCAAGAGTCAAGGGTAAGGGTCCCTGACTTTAAAGCTAAGTTCCTTACCTTAAAGCCCTACAAAGGTACAATACCTTTTGAGGGTGTCTTGTTAAAGACTGAAACAGGTGTTATCCCTAGTCCTAAGTCTAAAGCGTTAGCTGAAGCTAAGGTAAATGCTAGTAATGTTACCAATGTTATTGACAGTAGACGGGGGTCCTTAGCTCTAATGCTAGGTGTACACGCTTACGCTACTGCTGTTAAGCAACCAGAAGGTAACTTAGAGTCAGCAAACTTTACTCTTAATATGATGGATATGGGTTCTAATAGGATGAATAAGATTACATCTATTGCTAAAGCTCAAGATATTAAGATGCAAGTTGCTCAATCTAAGATTGATAGCCTAAAATCTAAATCTCAATTAACTATAGGTGATAGTATTAAGTTATCTCAACTTGAAGGTGAAGTTCAATTTAGGAAAAACCTTAAAGAAAAGTACAAGTTAGGTGCACCTCTTGAAGGGGGCACTAACGAACTCCAAGCCTTGTACTATCAACATGCTAATAAGAACTTAGAGACCCTAAGTTTTATTGCCAGAAACGGAGACAAACCTTTCTACCATACATATGTAACTCAGAAGGGTAGCACTCGTCTAACCACTGCTCAGTATATGTCTTTTCAGAACAGCCACTTAATGCGGAATGCTATTGGGTCTGGCGCTAAGGTTGAGATTAAACCTATGAGAGGCGGTGAGATAGAAGATAACTTCTTATGGTCAGCTAGCACTATTTTCTTTGACGGTGGTGGTAAGGTTAAAGAGACAGCAGTTAAAAATGCTTTGTTTCATATAAAGAATAAGACTCCAAGATACCAGTCTATTGTTAAGATGGGTGGTAGATTAAAAGGGTACTTAAATATGTTTGACAAAGACGGTGCTGTAGCTTCTTTAGGGCAAGTCACTTCTACCCCTCAGGGCATTAAAGGCCTTGAAGGTTTAACGGGTACATTGCCGCAAGCTATGTTAGATGATACAGAACTCATGGGTTTTTTAACAGCTATAGGTGAGTCTAAGGACTCTCACAAGCATGCAATACAATACTTAGATTACCTTATGGCTATGTCTGAGTACGATCAAGCAATGCGAGATGGCACATCTTTTCATACTTCTGTAAATGGAGTAGAGATTGATGGTATATCTAACGGGCTCTCTAGCTTCTTTGTTATGCTAGGGCAGTACGATAAACTACCCCGTATAGGTGTTACTAGAGCTGAAGGTTCTGAAGAAGTACTTGGTATGTGGAAAGACTTACCTAATGCTTTGACTATCCCAGAGGCTTACGCAGGGGATATTCGTAGGACTTTATCAGAAACTCTTAGGTTAAACATGAGTAACGAGGTATCTTCTTTGGCTATGTTTGATAAGAACATTATGGAACAGTTTGGTTATACGGAAGCAGATATACCTAAGCTTAGAGAAATACTAGAGATAGCACTCAAGGATGAGAACAAATCAACTTTCCTTAAAGCTCCTATACTAACCTTCCCGTATGGTCAAGAAACTAAAAACCTAATTGGTTCTATCTACGAAACTATTGTAGGGGATCCTGAGCTTTACGCAGAGATCTTAGGATTCTTTGGTGAAGGTGGGTTACCTAAGGGTGCTAGTTTCTTAGACACTATTAGGATGCAAGCCTTGAAAGCAACTCTTGGTAACGATGTAATGGCTTTCTCTCGTTTAAGTAAAGAAGCTGTTGATTTAGCTGGTATTTATAATCAGTTCCTGTCTATACAAAACCCAGCAGGTGGTGAGTCTATGTTTGTTGGTAAGGAAACCCGTAGAACAGGACGTTCTGCTGATCTTAAAGCAACATCTCGCAGAGACAAAGACACTGGTAGAGCTAAGCCTTTAATAAAAGCTTTAGAAAAACAAAAAGCTAAGGCTGAAGCTGAAGGTAATATTGAGGAGGCTATGAGGTACAATACTCTTATTAAAGAAACTAAATCTCCAAGACCTATGAAGGTGGAGGAGAAGAAGTCTTTCCTTAGTCCGTTAGCTTCACGAAGGGGCATCACTGGTGGTGTTGCTCATGGCTCTGTACTTCCTAACATTGCTCAAGGTATTGATGGTGCTGCTATAGTTAAGACCTTTAGCGGCCCTGCTTGGAATGCTTTGAATAAGACAGCTAATGGAGATGCATGGGTTCTCCCAGTTTATGATGCTGTTATTACAGATCTTAGGTCAATGGGTAAGTTAAGCTCTGTTATAAATAACCAATGGTTTAACATGACAAGTGAATCTACTATCATTGATGAAATGGTAGAAGGTTTAAATAAAAAGGTTAAACAAGGTAGGCAAGTGTTTGGTGATTTAGCCCAAGAAGGAGGTATAATTGATGAGCAGGAGCATGGAGCCCTTGCAGATCATATTATAAATGTACTAAAGTACACTTCTTTTGACGCAGAGAATACTAAGCTAGCACAGGGTATGATTGAAAACCTTTCTGCTAATTACTCTGATCAAGGAGCACAGACAAATAAATCAAGAAACTATATATCACTTCATTACGCTCAAGTATTTCTTGAGACCGAGGCATTTAGTCGTACAGCTAGAGAGTTATCTGGATTAGCTAAAAAGTCTAAAGAAGGTAGAGCTGAAGTCAGGAAGAGAGTTAATGCTGACAAGGAAGCCTATGGACATGAAGTCCTACAGTACTCTATGGATGACATTGGTATACCCGATACAGCAAAAACAGTATTAGATTCATAATAAAAAAAAGAGGAGCCCGTTAGGGCCCCTCAGGAATCATGGAAGATTCATTGGACCCCTTAACTGGGGTCCTTTTTTTTTAATAACCTTTCTTTTCTAGTTCAGCTAGGCCTTCTCTTACGTTCGCTTTAGCGTACGCAATCATCTTATCTGTAAGACCTTGAGCTTCCTCAGGGGTCTTACCATCTGCAATGTAAGAGGCGTAGTTCTCTGTTGCTATGCTCTTAATAATTGCATCATTGATCTCAGGTGTATACGCTACACTTGGGTCTAGCTCTAACTCTTGTACATAATCCATATCATCTACACCTTCATGGCGCATGATGTTATATGATTGTAACTCTTTTACTTCACTCATAATTATTCATCCTTAACGAATATGCCATCAACCATTCGTCCAGTTCGTTTGCTGATAACCTCATAAGCTTGATCGAGGCACTCGTATAAATTAGTATTCCACAGGCGTGTCTGCATGATGAGAGTAACAAGTATATCCCCAATGGCATCTATCGCCTCCTCTTTGTTGTTACTGGTAATAGCATCTGCTAGCTCCTTAACTTCTTCTTCCGTCTTTACTAGCTGCTTAGTACGCCTAAAGGTATCAGGGGCTGCATCAGTAAGGATACCTTTGCTGTACCCCCAATCAACTACCTTATTCTCTAAGCTTTCTGTTATCTCAAACTCACTCATCGTCTTCTCCTAGGGAACTTAGGGTTACCGTCATAGTAATTAAGTTTAAACATCCGAGCATTGAGACATTGGATATCCTACCATTATAACTTTCAAGCACATCACCTAAGTCTGCTAATAGGGACTCCTCTACTATAAAACTTTCTGCAGTTACTACAGGTACATCTGTATCAACTACTCCGGGCATTGTTACTACTTTATCATTACTCATTATTTATCCTTATATTAAGAAAAGAAATAGTCAGAACTTATGACTTCTTCTATTTTAAGATCACCTATCTCTGGTTGTTTTACTGCGTAACCCTCACGGCCCTCAAGGAGCAATGATTCTATTCGATCAAAGAAGTTATCCACGTTGTACATCATAGCAAACTGCCACTTAGTATGCTCTAGTAACTTGTCTACCTCACACGCATGGGTTGAGAACGAATCATGTACTGCCCCAAAGCTCCCGGGGAATGACTCGATAACCTTAGCCATGTGTGCTGCATCCATAGAGTGTACAAAGTTTGGTGAACAGCCTGATGCAAAAGACCTTCGGCAAGGTATAGCATTACCTTCTTTAGTTATTACAGGTATCTTTATGCTATGTCCTATCTGCCCTAGGTCACCTATGGTACTCCTTAGTGTCAGGTTCTTTTGCTTCCACACTTCGTATAACACTGGGAAACCTGACGGTGTAGTCCACTGCAAGCATGTCTCTCCACTTTCTAGTACATAGTCTGTAATCTTCTGGAGAAACTTCATGGTCTTTAGGGGTCCTACACATGTATCATTAATAGCAAGGATTAGATTCTTAGATAGCTTATCGCAATCATCTTTACTTATCCTGTACTTCTTATGATACCCCTCTGTCTTACAGTCATAAAACATATTCTCTGCAATCTTCTTTTGACCTGCTGAATATGCCCTAGTCATTGACCCACGTTTAGCTATACCTTTCCTAATGGCTTTCATTGGTATGTTTCTACCATCAAACCACTCAGGCATTCTGCCTATCAAACGTTTCGCAACCTGTACATAAAAGTCCTTTTGTATACTTTGAGGAACAATTGAGACCAATTCACCTGCTTCACTGTCCTTAGACATCGCAGCCAAATGCTGCCATCCATTGTTACTCCCGTCTACAGGTATGGGTAGTCTTGATTGATAGACTCCCTCGGCCTCTACGTAACCCTTAAGATCAAGACAGCATGCCAGTAGTGTTATTGGCTTCTCTGCTTCTGTCCTGAACTTCATCTCTACTGCATCTTTGATCAAGGCTTCCTTGTTGTTGATCGTCCACAACGCCCTGTCTTCTAGTGTCATTTTGTCTACTGAAATAGTATCCAAGTCTTCTTCTGCTAAGTGATGCTTGTAGTCTTCGGTTAACCATGTTAAGTTATCTAGCTCCTCTACTGTGTAATCTTGATTGTATGAACAAGCAGTGTGCACACATAACCAAAAGAACCCTCGGTCATCCATAGGCTTACTGTTACTAAACTCAAACAAACCTTTGGATAAGTCGGACCCTTGGTAGTTTAGAAAGGGCTCAGTGTAATACACCCTACCCCTATAGTCACACTCAACTGCTTGGTAAAAGGTTTCACTTCCAATAGCTCTTGCTTTGTTGAGGATGAACTTCATTTCAATACGCTTAGACCTAGCCTTGTCAGACTTATCGTCCATATCTATGAACTTACTAACGTTATCTCTAAGGGCCTTTGCGATGTCCACGTTAAGCCGCCATGCAACGCCCTGTAGCTTGTCTAACGCTTTGACAAAGGGTTGGTCAAGGCATTGGCTAAAGTCTCTCTCAGAGGTCATACGTTTGATATACGGCCTCTTAGTTATAGGGTTCCTCAACCCTGTTATCTTCGGGAATCTTCGGAAGCTAGTACCAGTTAGTGTAGCTCTCTCAAAGTCCTCAGGGATTTCACCTAAGTCTTCCCAGTTTTCTGTTAAGAATATAACATATGGTGCACGATAGCCTTCGTACTCCCTCTCTACCTCCACGTACTTTAGCTTTAGTAGTGCTTCAATAAACAGATCACCTACTGCAAACAGTTCTGTGTAAGAACTATTCTTAATACCCATACGAGATAGCACTGCTAACCCTATGGCTGTCGATGTGGCTGTTAGTTTAAAGCTCTTACTGCTAGTATTACGGGATCTAAGGAACGTACTCTGGGCTGCTTGTACTGCACATATGACAAGCTCTTCATACTTTAAGCCATAGTCCATATGTCTGTTTAAGAGTTCGATGCCCGAGTGATTCCTACCCCGGGCACCTTCTCTGTTGCTTCTTATATACTCTGCTACTGCATGTATAGCTCCAGCCATTTACACTCCTGCGTTGTAGTCTAAGAAATCTACTTGACCTTTTAATCGTTTCGTTCTTTGATCATAGTATGCTGAACCACAATCCCCAGTAAGCCCTGTAAATCTGGACTTGAGTACCCTGAGGTGTATGGTGTTTCTTTCATCTTCATTCTGTGCTATTAAGTTACGGGCAAATGTAACGATATCAAAGCTAATCTGCTTGATTGAACCTGAACCTTTGATGTCATCAATAGACGCAAGGTGTCCCTCTTCGAAAGACTTACCTTGAGACTTACGTAGGTGGGATATAATACCCAACCAGACATCATGTTTCTTTACAACCTTGAGCAGGTCAGACATGATAGCATCGATTGCTTCATTACCAGTCTTACCATCAGTACCCTCAGATACAGCGATAGTAATATGGTCAAGCACCAAATGCTTACAACCCAATAGACACAAGTTCTCTATTTGATCTATAAGAGAAGAATCAGATACAGCACCGTTATGATCAAGGAGAATGAGACGGTTGTCTCCAAACACCTTATCAAATGCATCTCGCTCCTGTTCTTCTGTTGGGTCTTCAGGTACAAACATCTGTATAAACTTCTGGGCTGAGTCACCAATAGATTCCTCAAGTGATACCATCCCAATATTATCATCCGTTTGTTCCTTCAACTGTAGTATAATTTCTTTAATCATAGTAGACTTGCCTGAGCCAGTACCTGAAGTGAATAATGTTATCTCTCCATGGCGCATACCACCTAGCTTATCGTTCAACCCGCTAAGGCAACTAGGGTATGGCACTGACTGTACTGTTTTGCGTTTTACATACTCTTCCCATATGGCTTCACCTCGTACTACTGCAGCCGGTGTATATGGCTGAGCAGACCAGAACGCATTTACTAAAGCCTTGTGCCCATGTTTAATTAAAGTCTCACATGGATCATTTTCAGGTAGACTAGCTACCTTTACCTTATCCCAGCCAATGATCTTAGCCGCATTTTCTACTGCCTTCTCACCAGCTTCATCTTGATCAAACATTAATACAACTGTATCGAATGATCGTACCCACTCACGATTACTGATAAGCGGGTTGAGGTTACTGGAAGATGGTAGGGATACTACGGGGAATATCTTACCCCCGTTTGTTAGAGTTGATTGGGCTACTGCCATTGCATCTAGCTCACCCTCAGTGATCACTAATGATCTACCACCTTGGGTGAAAGTGGATTGTCCGAATAAATCTATCTCAGAGAAATCACCCTTGACCCTAAAGTCCTTAGGTAACTGCCTAACCTTGTAAGCAACTGTCTTACCCTTCCTAGTATAAGGGTAGTAGTGAGCTTCTATTGTACCATCTTGGTTGTACGCTACTCGCATACCATAGTGTGCTGCTACTTGCTTTGTGATACCACGCTCTTGTACACCACGGGTATCGTATGCATCTATACTTTCTAGGTTTTCAGTTTGCTTTGGTTGATATGATTCTTGCATTGTATTTTCTCTTTCTTTATCAAATGTAATTTTATCACAGACGAAACACTTACCAATACCATTGGAGTACATACCGACACCATCGGATGAACCACAATGTTTACAGGCTACGTGCCCAACAAATCTATCTTTCTTCATCAAGACCACCGTTCTTCTTTAAGATTCTTTATCACTCTTCTCTTCTGTTGTGATTCCTTCTTCCTCTGAATCCGTGAGGCCTTCTTTGTCCTTCCGTTCTTCTCGTATTCCAGAGGCGATTCTGGATAATCGTTCTCTTGTTTCTTCATTAACTTCTTCCTTAGGTATAAACTTAATTGCACCAATCTGTCTGTTGAGATATACAGGTGTACCATCAGGGTACTTCTCAGTTAGAACATCAAGCTCCCACTGTACCTTAACTTCTCCAGCAGATAACCCACCCTTAGTTTCAAACAGTTGTAGTATCTCATACTTAAACTTATCACTACCTAACTCTTCTACCATAGTATTAATATGCTTAGATGAGCTGCTGTAGGTCTTCCAGTTAGATACTACTCTGTCTTTCCCTTTACGATACTGATGGAACTGTTTACGTCCTATGTATCTTTTAGGATTCTCAGGGTCAGTACATGTTATTAAATATATAAATCCAAAGTAATCATCAGGGTCAAAGGGAGAACCGTAGTACTCCCAATGCCCTAAGTCTTGTTCACTTATTTCATCTTCTTTGTCCCACATGGATATAACAAAGAACTCTCCATACTCATCTATCTCTGACTTAGGATATCCCTGCTCTATATACCATTTCTTCTTGTCGTCCCATGACATTTTCATATAACCCTTAGGGATAGCCTTAGGGAATCCATAACGCCATCCTTCAGGTGGATCAACTACTAGAGTCATCGTAAGTTACTCCCTTCAAACACTTCATCAAGCTTCAAGGACTCAAAGCCATCAAAGGATCTACGCATATAGATTAAGTTGAAGCATAGGTCTAGCTTTTCTTTCCATTCCCTTGGGTGCTTGTCTCGCCAAGTAGATCTTACTACATCCATCATCTCAGCTGTACTTACACCTTCGAGTATCTTCTCTGCAGTCTTAGGTCCTATACCTTTAATGCCCTGTATGTTATCAGAAGAGTCACCAGTTAGCAACTGTTTACACAGAAGGTAGTGCCCTTTATCTTCATCAATGTGGTATAGGTTTTGTTTGTTAAAGTTCCAATGCCAACCCGGGATCATGTCAATGTCTTTATCAACGTGAGCAATAACCCATGAGTCTCCAGCTTCGGTAGCTTCGGTAGCCCAGATAGATACTAAGTCATCTGCCTCACAACCATCTGAAGGTACGCAGTCTGTTGACCAGCAGTAATCATAGAGGTTGTTAAGTAAGGCCTTAACCTTAGGATCCATCTCGTACTTGTTCCGGTTAGCTTTGTAATCATCAGTAATGTCATGCCTGAAATTACCTTTACCTTTTACAGCAACATAACCTTTGGAACTATTAGTGTCTCGCATTACAGCTTTCAGGGCCAAGTCAAATGTACTTTGAGCCTGAGAGTCTGAGTTAGTTGTAGCTGCGATACGGTATAGCATTGAGTCTGCATCAATAAAACATTTGTCAAACTCTGGTTCTTCTTTGTACTCAGTATTAGTGAACGTCAGCATAGCTGTCTCCAATTTGTCCATCACCATCCATACACATAACACCTACAGATTTAGGTGCTTCTTTGAAAGCTTCAACACAGATCTCTTTTACTTTCTCTGCATCTGATTCCTTAGCCACAAACACAACCTCGTCATGGTAAAACAACGTAGGGTATGCAGATAGGCCTAGCTCTTTAATCTTCTTAGATGCGTACACAAGGGCTGCCTTACAGGTAATACCCTCTAGTGTCTGCAGTAAGTAGTTAAGCGTCTGATGTTCAGACCCAACCATTACCCGTCTACCATCAGCACCCATAATAAAACCTTGCCCTGTCTTTAGTTGAGACATTCGGTACTCATCTTCCAGTTGATCCTTAAGAACCTTAAGCCCCGGCAGTGTAGCCTTAAACTTAGCGTCAGCATCTTTACCAATCTTAGCAGACTTCTTACCTGATACAGCTTCACCTAGCTTAGCATGTCCTGCACCAAACAAGTAGGCATAGATAAATGTCTTAGCTTGTGGTCTTGAGATCCCTAGTATGTCAGCATTACGTTGATGTACGTCACCATTGATTACCTCATTGGTAAAGTTATCATCATTAATGTAGTGACATAAACCTCGGAACTGATTACCTGCAGAGTCAGCACCAATAACCTTCATGCCTTTCTCGCATGTCAGTAGGCTACGTAACTCTTTACCGTATGGTGCATAGACTCCGGGGATGTTAACAATAGTTCGGTGTCTGCACCTGAACGATGGAGTACCAATTGTAAACATAGAACCATGCAGCCTACCGTCATTATACTTGTCTTCATCTTTAACCTCTTCTATCCAACCCTCTACAGTAGCTAGCCTGTTACGCAACATGTAGTAGTCACTGATGTATTTACCTAGTTCACCCAAGGGTTTCAAGGAGCTATCAGTAAGCTTAGGGCTTTGTTTAATCCACCGACCATCGATCTTCTTTACAGTCCAGTCATCAGGCTTCCAGCCCCTATCAAGTAGGAACTTCTTAACCTCTGCCATCTGACCGATATCAACTTCCTTAAACTCTACACGAGTGTATGGCCCAGAGATGTCCCCATTAGATGCTTTGATGTCTT
>Ga0316202_10001381_pt1 | contig 19102 bp, 15 predicted proteins | sample 3monrhotite_MG_FD_204934 | JGI IMG/M metagenome (GOLD analysis project Ga0316202, IMG submission 204934) | Microbial mat bacterial communities from mineral coupon in-situ incubated in ocean water Damariscotta River, Maine, United States -... | ecosystem: Environmental > Aquatic > Marine >... | reverse complement strand
CCACATGATTGCAGGCAAAAAATGCTTCAAATTGTTGATACGTTGAAAGGCGGGACAAAAAAACTTACCGATTCGCATTTCATGTGTGCGAATAAACAATTATTAGAGGTTCCCTTAAATCACCTGCCCAGCCGCCAACCTTAACTGCTTGCCGCAACGCCCTGCCAGACTCTCATCATGAGTCACTAGAATCAAAGTTGTTCCTTGTGCACGATTTAACTCCAGCATGAGCTCAATAACCTGACTGCCGGTAGCCGCATCCAGATTGCCTGTGGGCTCGTCTGCGAAGAGAATTTTGGGTTGGGTGACGAAGGCGCGGGCTAGTGCGACGCGTTGTTGCTCGCCGCCGGAAAGATGTTTGGGCAGGTGATGGGCACGGGCGCTTAGGCCGACTTGTTGCAGTGAGTCTGCGGCGCGCTGGTGTGCGTCGTTTTCACCCACCAATTCCAAGGGCAACATGACGTTTTCTAGTGCGTTTAAGGCGGGGAGTAGTTGAAAGGACTGAAACACAAAGCCTGCTAGCTTTCCGCGCAATCTGGCGCGACCATCTTCGTCCAATGCAAACATATCTTCACCTTGCAGCAATACCTTGCCGCTGCTCGGCACGTCCAATCCGGCAAGAAGTCCGAGCAGGGTTGATTTGCCAGAACCGGAGGCTCCGACGATGGCGAGGCTCTCGCCTGCCTCTACGCTAAAACTTACATCGTGCAGGATAGTAAGAGGGCTATCGCCACTTATTACTTGCTTTGTAAGCCCTACTGCTTGCACAATCGCGGTCATGACTTCTTTACCTCTCAAGATATTTTTATTACTCGCCATCTTGGCGCTTCCCTGTTCTGCCTATTCTGCACAAAACATTTTGATATTTGGCGACAGTTTATCAGCCGGATACGGAATTTCGCGCGACGTTTCATGGGTGAATTTATTGCAGCGGGAGTTAAAAAAAATGCACTCTCAGTATGTGGTAGTGAATGCCAGCATCAGCGGCGAAACTACGTCTGGCGGTTTACGCCGCATCACCAAGGCAATGCAAGCTCATCGGCCTGCACTGCTTATCCTTGAATTGGGGGCGAACGATGGGCTTCGAGGCTTACCCAACGCCGAAACCAAAAAGAACTTGGATAAGATTATCAAACAAGTGCGTAGTGCAAATGCCAAGCTACTACTGATCGGCATGCAACTACCGCCAAACTACGGGGCCAGCTATACCCAACGATTCAGCAGCATCTATCCCCAGCTCGCTAAGACACATCATATAGCGCTTATTCCATTCATGCTAAAAGGCATTCCAGCAGAACAGTTTCAGGCTGACAATCTACATCCCAATGCGGCAGCCCAAGCACAAATTTTGCAAAATGTGCTGCCAACTTTAACGCAGCTACTTAACGCAAAGTAATTCCGCCGACTTGCGCCCCGAATCCAGGAAATGCACTTGCCACACCCGCACCAAACTTCTTAGCTAGGCGGTCAGCAATTCCTTCATGGGTCGTGAAGTCAACGATGTTTTCCACTTTGATAACATTGCGCGCTACTGAATCTACGCTGCCATAATCATCAGCCAAGCCCATTTGAATAGCTTTATCGCCTGTCCAGAACAAACCACTGAACATCTCAGGCGTTTCCTTAAGACGTTTGCCGCGACCTTGTTTCACTACGTTGATAAATTGCTGGTGAATATCCTCCAGCATTATTTTAGTAAATTCTTCATGCTTGGGATTCAGCGGTGAGAATGGGTCCATAAACCCTTTATTCACTCCCGCCGTCATCAAACGGCGCTCCACACCGAGCTTTTTCATCACGCCCGTAAAGCCAAAACCATCCATCAACACACCAATTGAGCCAACGATGCTGGCTTTGTTCACATAGATTTTATCTGCCGCCGCTGCAATGTAATAGCCGCCAGAAGCGCACATGTCTTCTACTACCACATACAGAGGAATTGTAGGATGCAGGCCACGCTGACGACGTATTTCATCATTGACCAATCCAGCTTGTACGGGGCTACCACCGGGGCTATTGATACGCAGGATAATTGCTACGGTATTTTCATCCTGAAATGCCTCTTGCAAACTACTAATGAGGTTATCAGCATTAGCATTGCTATTCGATGCAATGACGCCATTCAGCTCAATCAATGCCGTGTGTTTTTTACCGGAAAGCCCACCATCAGACTTACCACCCATCCAACCCATAAATAGAAACAATACGACGAATAAGTAAGCAAAGGTAAGTATCTTGAATAAGATGCTCCAGTGACGTGCACGGCGTTGCTCTTGAATTGCGGATAGAGCCAGCTTTTCCAGCACACCACGTTCCCAATTATTTTGTTCTGACATTGCTATTCCTCGAATTTATCAGCCCGATATCTCAGGCGTATTGTTTAAACCATGCACGCAACTGGATATAGTCATCCAGTAAAGCTAATGGATTTAATGCTTGTAATTGTTCCGGCGGATGCGCACCATACGTCACACCTACGGCATCCACCCCCGCGTTGAGCGCCATCTGCAAATCGTGCGTTGTATCACCCACCATCAACATTCGATCTGCTGTCGATCCTAGTTCATCCATCAACTCCAAGAGCATCGCAGGATGTGGTTTGGAAAACGTTTGATCTGCTGTACGTGTAGCATGAAAATATTCGCCCATGTCACTCGATTCCAGCGCACGACTCAGTCCATTGCTACTTTTACCCGTTGCAACAGCCAACAGGTAACCCTGACTATGCAACTCCATTATAGTTTCACGCGCTTGTGCAAACAGCGGAATTGCGCCGTCTTGTGACAGGAAGTGATGACGGTAGCGCTCTGTCAGTGATTCATACTGAGACTCATGTGCATCAGGTACGGCATGGCGCAAGGCATCCGTCAGCCCCATTCCAATCACATAGTGAGCGGCCTCATCACTGGGCACGGTCAGCTGCAAATCACGGCATGCATTTTGAATAGAGCCCGCAATTATTGCAGTGGAGTCCATCACTGTCCCGTCCCAGTCAAACACAATCAAATCGTAACGTTTATTCATTTCAATCCATAAAAAAAACAGCGTCATTCCTCATTTCTGAGGAATGACGCATCACACAATCATTCTTAAACAATCAGGGTACTACGTGTATACACTACACGCATCCGACGCTAGAAATCCCAGCGAAAACCCATAGAGCCAAATATACGCGTATTTTTCGCAGTCTGAAATGGACCAGAGGAAGTTGTCAATTCTGCCCCCATATCTGCATCCAAACTCATTCTCTGTGCAACTTGGTAAGTCACACGCACCATTGGCATATTCCGCGCCATGCTACCACCATAGGTATCAGTTTGAGCGTAATAATTCCATGAACTATCAAAATACAAGTCACGATCCCAAGATGTACGGTTATAAACAAATACCGACTGTCCGTTCTGAACATAGGAACTCGTAATATAACTCGCCCCCATCGAAGTAATATCGGCATCAGAGTATAGATTGCTACCAATCAATTGTGCCGTAATCGTCTTTTCTAAACCTGTATCAGGTGTCGCGACCATGATTCCTTGCAGTGCAGTTGTACCACTTGCTGGCAAACCCGATGTTTGAGATAGCTTGATGTCACCACCGAGTTGCCAAGTTGAATTTAATTTTTGTGTAGCGCCAAACTGCGAAAATGATGAACTGCCAGTACGATCAAGTGCCAATTGTTTAAGGTCAGCCTCAGTCATCGCGGCTTGCAATGCTGCAATTGATGTAGTCGAAGCACCATTCAACGCATTGCGTGTGCCGATTGACGGACTTTTACGAAAATCAGCAACAAAGTTATACGTAGTTCCCGTCGAGTCCACGCCCATGGAACCATTGAAAGTAACTGAATTCAGTACATTGAAGTAGATGTCATAGTCCAGTGCTGCGTATGCTGTCTGTTTCCCCTCAAAATATCTAAACTCACTGCCCAAAGCGCGACGATCAAGAATGCCATCTAGCGTTTGATTCAGTAAATATACCGAGACAGGCCCCATATCCACACTCATGCCATAGAAAACTGGCTGAGTATAATTCGTAAAGTCCACTAACTGCCCTGCCACCGCATTCACACGAAGTTGCTGCGCAGAACCATAGCTTGCCGAGAGTCCGTCAAATCTACCCATCACGCCACCACCACCAGTTGTTTGCCGTCCAAGACGAGCTGAATAATCGGCATTACGATTTTTAACTTCTATATAGGCTGAAGTTAGGCGATTTCTATCAGTTTGACCTGGCAGGAAATTTTTCGTATTGATATCCCTAAGCACGATGCGATTATCGTATTCATCATTAACATAGCGAGCAATTGCATCCACATTGCTAATAAGAGATGACTGATCCTTAAAAGCATAACTCGTCGTCTGCGATGCATTGTTAAACTGATAGGTAGTATCGAGATTACTTTGACCGAAATAGTAGTGCGAAGACACACCACCCTGAACAAAGCTACGCGGTTTAATTTTTCTGCTTGCGCTACCCATTCGCGTGCGAGCAACTGGCGCATCCAAGCCAGCTAAGCGCTGCTTAACTCTACTGACTCCCGGCTCGCTAGTATAAAGTTTTAAATACAACTCATACTCTGCCTTCGCCTTAGCGATTTGACCATCACGCTCACGCGCCACCCCCACCCATTCTTGGGCATCTTGGGAATACTGATTGGGCGGTAGAAGCAGTAACTTATTAAAAGCGTTGGTTGCTGCCGCATAATCTTTTGCTGACAGGGCATCGCGTCCAGCAAGCATGAGTGTGTATGCTAGCTTATTATTTTCGGCAGTCGTAGCCCCCGTTTTATCTAAAACAGGTGGAAGCACCGTAGGAAGCAATGGTAATGATTGACTGTTGACTAGTGGAGTCGTTGAAGTTAATGGCTTCATGGTAATCACAAAGCTACGATTGTCTTCACCTGGACTGATGGAGAAATTAACTGCACTCGCAAATTCTACTAGAAGCTTAGGCTGAAGGGCTTGATCTCGTGTCGTTACGGTGAAGGCAGGCGTCAAGCGTGTTGCTCCCACCTTGCGCACTTCTTGATCAGTCCAAGTATCTGCTGAATTCGAACTTGGAATTCGATCATAGTAAATTTCACCTATGCGTGACTTCGCGCCCGGCACATAGCGTAAGAAATGCACAGGCGTAGTAAGCTTGATCGTAGCGAGAACCACATCTCCTCGCTGACGCAAGCTAACTTCGTCTAAAGGAGCGGCAATAGAAATTACAGGCAATGCAGATAACAAGGCTCCATATGCCCAATGAACCTTAGTAAATAACTGATTTTTTTTCATCACCACTCCTCTCAAACAATTTCTGAATGACCATCATATGGGCCAAATATATAGTTTTATTATTTTTTTCCTGAAGACCGCAAGTACAGTCTTCAAATTAAACATCAATGCCAGCTAGTATAAGCAGAGCCTTTATTCCCAACTGGTCTATGGCAGCCACTTGCAGAACAATCAGTCGCCGCCGGATTCTTACTCGACTCATGGAAATTAGGCCAGCTTGCAGTACTAGCAGACTTAAATACAGCGGATCTGTTAGAACCGTGACATGTGTAGCAAGTATTTGAAATAAGGCCGTGCAATGCAGCGCCAGTAATATGAGTTGTTGCTGCGCCGACATGGCAAGTAGAGCACCCAGAAGCCGTATTCAGTACACTATGATTACTTGGCGCAGCACCAAGCGCTCCCAACCAAGTCGTAGTTGAGGTATGGCAACTTTCACAGCTTAATGCTGTTGCAATGTGGCCCGCATTTTTACCAACGGCAAACGCCCCATTATGACAAGTTGAGCAACCTGTTGTTACCCCATTATGTTTATAAGCTGCAGGAAGCCAAGCTGTTGTAGTGTGGCAACTGTCGCAAGCATAAGTAGCTTTGGCAGTTGTAGTATGGCTCGCAGCCTTTCCAGTTAATGGATTACCATTGTGACAAGTTGCACATGTCCCTGGGACAACACCAGCATGGTTGTAGTAAGCAGGAAGCCATCCAGAAGTTCTGTGACAAGAATCACAAGAATCTGTTGCTCTTATGCCACTAGCATGGGTAGCTGCTGGCTTTCCAACTGCTGAGCTACCGTTATGACAAGTCTTACACGTTCCAGGTACAACACCAGAATGATTAAATGTAGATGGCAGCCAAGCAAATGTCCTATGGCAGTTATCGCATGATCCTGTTGCCTTCAAACCACTGCTATGGTTTGAAGGTTTTCCTGTAGCCACTACTGCATTGTGGCAAGTTGTACACTGGCCAGACACAGCCTTTCCGTGGTTGTATTTAGCTCCGTAGAAAGTCACTGTATTGCTATGACACACTTCGCAAGGCTCAGTAGTCACGAGGTGTCTGGCCGACTTTGTCGTTGCGACAACGCGCATGCCTTTTGAGTGACAACCAGCGCAATTACGTGGCGTGCCTTTGAACACGCCACCCATATGGCAACTACCACACTCTGTCGCCGTATGTAAACCAGTTAGTGGAAATCCTGTACGCGCATGATTGAAGTCGCGGCTAGGTTGATCTACATCCTGCTGCGCCGCTACTGCGAGCATTGAGAACACAGAAAGAGACAATGCCATTAATACCGACATGAATAACTTAGGCATTAAATATATCTTATCCAATATGGTCTGTTTCATTTTCATCTCCTTACAATAAGTTCCCACAACACTCACCCAGATAAATATCCAAGGAGCGACCCCATTCATGACTAAATGAGGTCATGCTAGCAAATCAATACATCCAATAACAAAACCGTACATCTTTAAAATTAAAAATACTCAGGCAGAGCCTCACGATCGACAAAGTGCTCCAAATTTCCGACCAATGGCAAAGCCTAATTTATTTATCCACACCTATTCGTACTTCGCGCCATTTATTGCCAATATGACAACGACCACATTGCGGCCCAAAGTCACCGTAATGAACATCATCTCTGTCATGGCAGTCGCCACAGACTGTTGAGGCTTTAACCTTCTTGCCCATTGGACGCTCGTGACAGCTATAGCAATTCAATATTTTCTTATGCGGCCCATCCAGCTTGAATTTAGTCTTGTTGTGATCAAAATCCCACAAGCTCCAACTACGTACATTGTGACATTCTTGACACTCAGTACCTAGGCGATGCTTATGCACTTTTTCGTCATCCTTTTTATGGCATGACCAGCAATCAGTCTTCGCATCCTTAAACGTCGCACCAGAGTGACATTTCCCGCACTTCACTATCCCATGACTGCCTAACAAGGGGAACTTGGACATAGAGTTGTGATTGAAGGTCGTCTTTTTCCAATCTTTTTCGCCATGACAAGTCTCGCATTTTTTACCTTCTTGACCTTTATGCTTGTCATCTTTTTTATGACAGGAAATACAAGTCGTCTGCAATTTATCCTTGTACAAATCGCCCTTATGACAAGCCACGCACTTCACTGGCGGACGGTGTTTCCCAATCAGTTTGAACTTCGTTTTATCATGATTAAAGAGGATCTTCTTCCAATCACGTTCCGTATGACAAGTTTCACACTTCGTACCAAATTTTTGCTTATGGGCTTTTTTATCGTCCTTTTGGTGGCACGACACACAAGTCATCTTAAGTTTGTCTTTATACAAATCGCCCTTATGACAAGCCACGCACTTCACTGGCGGACGGTGTTTCCCAATCAGTTTGAACTTCGTTTTATCATGATTAAAGAGGATCTTCTTCCAATCACGTTCCGTATGACAAGTTTCACACTTCGTGCCAAATTTTTGCTTATGGGCTTTTTTATCGTCCTTTTGGTGGCACGACACACAAGTCATCTTTAGCTTGTCTTTGTACAAGTCACCCTTATGGCAGGCCACACATTTCACTGGCGGACGGTGTTTTCCAATCAGCTTGAACTTCGTTTTATCATGATTAAAAAGTATTTTCTTCCAGTTTTTTTCTGTATGGCAAGTCTCACACTTCTTACCGAATTTTCCTTTGTGAGCCTTCTTGTCATCTTTTTTGTGACATGAACTACACGACTTAGGCGTATCTTTGTATTTCTTACCGATATGACACTTATCGCACTTCACTTTGTCGTGCTTACCCAGCAAAGGGAATTTAGTCTTGTCGTGATCAAACTTGGTCTTCTTCCAACTTTTCTCACTATGACATTTCGCACAATCTTTCCCTAACTTGCCCTTATGCGCCTTAACATCATCCTTCTTGTGACAAGCAACACAGGTCGTAGGTGTCTTCTTATACTTACCATTAATGTGGCACTTATCGCACTTCACATCAATATGCTTTCCCAGCAACTTAAATTTGGTTTTACTGTGATCAAAGTTGGTTTTTTTCCAGTCATCAACAACATGGCACTTCGCGCAATCGGTGCCTAAGCCACCTTTATGTTTGTCATCTTTTTTATGACAGTCATTACACTTTGAAGGAGCTTCACTGAATTTTTTGCCTGCAATATGGCAACTCTTACACTTTACTTTTTTCTTGAGGTGCCCACCTTTCAACTGGAAATCTGTCTGCACATGATCGAATTTACTGGTGTCAAATATAACGATCTTGACATCACGTCCCTTATGTTCGGTATGACATTCTTTGCATTGCTTGTCTCCCTTAATTCGACCATGAAAGCCCTGCTTTTGCTTTACATCCTTACCTATATCTTTATGACAAGCCATGCACAGGCTTGGCTGAGCACCTTTATTGAATTTCTTATGACATTTGTCGCAGTTTTCTTCATCTTTCGCATGCCCTTTAATAACATCTCCGGGCGACAGCACGCTTGCCGAAGCCAAATTAACCCCGGATAGGAAAACAAATAAAACCAGCAAAACACGAAAAATAATCGACATATTTATTCCAAATAATCAATAAGCATGCACAGCATACACATGATAAAACGCACTAAACACCATCATATAGACCAATGGGATGTGGAATATATGCCAATATGAAAACAGCCGCTCATAGGTATGAAATTGTGACGCATCTCGCACCGCACTCAGGTAAGACTTTATCAAACGCTTATTCTCAAGAAACATGACTTCCATGCTATTCATTTGAGCAGCTGAAAAATTATTCTCGTGCGCCTGTGAATACATCACATTGTGCAATTCTTTAACCAGCGATCTTGTCAGTAATTCAGTTCGAATCCCAATGGCCAAAAACCTAAACAACCCAAGCTTTCCCGCCTGCGCATTTTCTTCTGACTGAACACGAAACCAATCTAGCTTCTGCTCTATCTCAGGCGCGAAACTGAAAGTAGATTTCACATCACCCGCCTGCTCAAGTCCCGCTTTAATTTCATTTACTGTAGCTTGCCGACCATATAGACCGTGGTGAATCTTGGTATAAAAAAATCGTCCAAAAGTACCACTACCCGACACCAATAACATGCAAATCATCGCAATTGCCGCATTCAGCGATCCGGTAGGGTGAAAAAATGGAATATACACATGATAGGTTGAGTGAAAAACAATAGTCAAAGGCCCCAGAATACCCAAAACCATATGCCATCTAAACCAAGTCGGCAGCACGCCCAGATTCCCCAGAAACCTTACGCGCTTCCTTAGAGGATAAAGTAACAGTGCCAGCATCATCACCCCACCAGCCAAGCCGACGTTATAACCTATATCATCACCTGGCTTAAAAAGCTTCTGTGGCGACAGGAAGAAATACCCTAAGATCGTTACTATTGCAACGATTAGAATAAACACACCCCACATGTGATCCTTCGATTTAGGCTTATTTACACCTTTTGCCACATCTGCTTGCGCTTCCGAACTCATAAAACCCTCTCTAAAACTTTTCGACAAACGCTGTGTACTTTTTTCCCACAAGCGGAGTTTAACTGCCAATATCAAAATCAGCAACAATAAAATTGCACTCGTGCAAATTAAAACATCTTTAATTGCCTGAGCAGCTAAGCCAGCATAAAATATGCGAAAGTATTGTAACCTGCTCTTTACATCATTCAGGGTAAAATCAAACAAATTATGCATATTAAGTGTTAGGTGCATGCACTTAGCTACTTGTAGATATTCCTTATTAATTTCACTTAACTAACAATTTATTCATATGGAAACTCACGACCTAGAAATTTACATCATCCCCTTAATTATCGTAGTGTTCTTTTACCTAAAGGGGAGAAGGAAAAAGGAAATAATTGCCACCGAGGTGTTTCATGAAGCTATCGAGGCGGGATTAACGGAGCCTTCCTCTCTTCACCCTTACATTGACCCAAAAAAATGCCTTGGATCGGGCAGTTGCATCACCGCCTGTCCTGAATCCGCCATTGGCATGATCAAAGGCAAAGCGGTGCTTATCAATCCGACCCACTGTATAGGCCATGGCGCATGTGCTGCCGCTTGCCCGCATGATGCCATTACTCTGGTTTTCGGCACTGAAAAGCGCGGCATGGATATACCTCAAATTTCCCCAAGCTTTGAAACCAATGTTCCTGGCATCTTCATTGCGGGCGAGCTAGGCGGCATGGGATTGATCCGCAAAGCAGTCACACAAGGCTCACAAGCGATGGAGTCCATCAGCAAACTTAAAGGCAGCGGCAACCCACTCGATGTAGTCATTGTCGGCGGTGGCCCAGCAGGCCTAGGCGGCGCACTCACCGCAATTGAAAAAAAATTGAATTACGTTTTACTAGAACAAGAAGAGTCACTTGGCGGTGCGATTTTCCAATACCCGCGGAATAAAATCGCCATGACAGCTCCAGTAAAACTACCCATTATCGGAGAGATGCATTTCAAGGAAGTCAGCAAAGAAAAGCTGCTTGAATTCTGGCATGGAGTTATTAATAAAACTGGCATTAAGCTAAATTTAAACGAGCGCATGGAAACCATAACACCTACTGCAAAAGGTTTCATCGTCAAAACATCCAAAGGCAGCTATGAAACACGCACGGTACTACTTTCTATTGGTCGCCGTGGAACTCCGCGCAAACTAGGCGCACCAGGAGAAGAACTCCCTAAAGTTGTATATCGCCTTGTCGATCCAGAGCAATACAGAAACATGCATGTACTTGTTGTCGGCGGCGGTGATAGTGCATTAGAAGCCGCGACAACCATTGCAGCTGAACCCGGAACAACAGTTTCATTAGTCGCTCGCAAAGATTCGTTTGGCGCTTCCTTCAATGGCGCAAAAGCGAAAAACCGAGATCGCCTTCAAGAATTGTCAGATTCAGGAAAAATTAAGATTTATTACACTGCCGCCATCAAAACAATTTCGCCCTCATCTGTAATTCTTAAACACGGGGATCAAGAAAGCGAAATCCAGAATGACGGAGTAATCGTATGCGCGGGGGGGACTTTGCCAACACCTTTCCTCAAGTCAATTGGCGTGATGGTAGAAACCAAGTTCGGCACTGCATAAGCACTGAATACAAGCACACACCACTTGCCATAAAAGTCGTTTAGAAATTGATGGATAAACAACACCTCATCCATCAATTTTCTGCACTGTCAATCTTCATTCATGGCCTAAAGCCTTCCAGCTAAAACCTACAAACCGCAATTCAATCCACAAATTTCGCAGATTAACGCAGATTTTCAAGTAGTTGCAGATGTGCACATTTCACTCTATAAGTGATTCGATAGCTCAGCATTAGTTATTGTTTAATCAACAAAAATCTATACCCCATAGGGCACAAGAAGCTCTTCGAGGTATTCTGCGGACAATAGCTTTTTCTAGGTTAAACTATTCACATTTCCAAACTGCCCTAGCTCTCTATGCAAACCTCACACCCGCAACAATGGTTGATCTACTGCCGCCCCGGCTTCGAACGCGACTGCGTAGAAGAAACCCAAGCCAAGCCAATCGAAGTTCGTGAAAATTCCGGCTACCTCGTATTGGAAGGCAAAGCAAAACTAGCTTACAAGCAACTCGCCTTCGCACGCCAATTGATTTCCTTGCACAAGGAAGTCAAGGAGTTACCTGAGCGTGACCACCTTACCCCATTGCTAGATGCGCTAGTGGATAGCACACAAACATTCAGCTCGCTGTATTTGGAAGTCCCTGACAGCAATGAAGGCAAGATGCTGTCAGGATTCACACGGCGCTTCCAGCCTTTGCTGGAAGCCAAGCTACGCGAAACTTCCCGCTTAGCAGATGATCCTGAATTGCCGCGTCTGCATATATTTTTTCCCGACAAAGACCGTGCATTGATTGGCACAAGCGAGCCGCACAATAGCAGCGCATCACTCAATGGAATCCAGCGTGTCAGCATGGCACACGACGCACCAAGTCGATCCTATCTAAAGCTTGCCGAAGCATTTGAAGTGTTTCTGGATAAATCGCAACAAGAAAAATATTTGAAGCCGGGAATGAGTGCTGTTGATTTGGGTGCGGCGCCCGGCGGCTGGACTTGGCAGTTGGCACAGCGCGGACTTAAGATCGTTGCGGTAGATAATGGCCCTCTCAAAGGCGCAGCCGCAAAACACCCATCTATCAAGCACCTGCACAAGGATGGCTTTCATTTTCGCCCGCAACGCCCCGTAGATTGGCTGGTATGCGACATGGTTGAGCAACCACAACGCATTGCCACGCTTATGTCGGAATGGTTTATTGCGGGACTAAACCAACATGCCATTTTCAACCTAAAGTTACCAATGAAGAAACGTGTAAGTGCATTAAATGCGGCACTCGACAGCATTCGCAGCGCACTCAATGCAAAAAGCATTCGTTACCGTTTGGAAGTTAAGCAGTTATACCACGACAGAGAAGAGGTCACTGTGTTTTTAGCTAGAGTAAAGCGCTAACAAGCCCCTTCTAAGCTTCAATATCAATATGCTCCGCAACATCACCCTCGCGCAGATTATGGTGACGGCGATCAACCCCTGAACGCAACTCGATCAAAACGGGTTGATGGCTTACACGGCGACAAGCTTTACGCCTATCTTCAACAGGCACATTGGGCGGTGCTTGCGACCCCACTTGATGCTCATTTTCGTGATGATCTTCGTAAGCAGGAGGCTTTGTATGCGGATGCACTGGAGTTAAGCTATGAGCCGCAGACAACCCCTTCACTTGGCGAGTATTTGGACTCGCTGGCACTGGAGAAATACTATTAACGTAACGCATGCCACCTCCTTACACACAGGCTATAACCATATTATCGGCAAGCTCAGCGAAAAGATTAGCTGAATTACTTCGGGGCCACATCCGGTAGATTCGGATTCGCATCGTGCATCTCAATACGAGAAACATACCATATTGCTAGCAAATTAGCAGCAATCGCCACATAACCCACTGTTCCGTAGCCTTGAATTTTACCATCACTCTGCTGAACGATAATAAAACCGCTTAAGCTTGCAGCCAGCCCCATTGCCAGCGACTGCACGGTGGAATTCAGGGACATGAATGTACCACGTAGTTTAGGCTGAGCAGCGGAGGTAATAATCGCCATCGCAGGAATAAAACGCCCCGAAATCAGCACAAAAAACAAAGTGGTACAAACCAACCACAGAGCTAAGGAAGCATTTTGTATTTGCGTCACTGCAAGCAAAGGAATCATGGAAGCAAAGGTAACCCAGCGATACATCTTCACTTTGCCGTACACATCCGCCCAATGACCAATAAGTCGTGCCGTCACCAAGGTAGCCGCACCACCTACAAGGTAAATGAAAACAATGTCATCCTGACTAATGGCTAAGTTATTCACTGCATACACGGTGATATATGGAATCACTGTAAAACCTGAAAAAATAATCAGCACGGAAAGAGCCATTGCCCGCCAATGGTTGACATCTCGCAGCGCGGAAAATAAAGCCGCAAAAGGATGAGACGGCTTATTGTGTTGCAAATGCTGGTGCAGCTCGGGCAGAACACGCCATGCAACTAACATAAAACATACCACTAGCGCCACTATGAAGAAAAATGGTGCGCGCCATTGAAAATAATTAGCCAACCACAATGACAGGGGCACGCCAGCCACAGTTGAAAAAGAAAATGCAGCCGAAACGATACCACTCGCTGCTGCACGGCGCTCAAAGGGAATCACATCACCGATGATGGTCTGAACCAGCGCACCTAAAACTCCACCGAATGCGCCTGCCAATCCTCGCGCCACAATCAGAGTCGTATATCCTGGAGCAAAACCACAGGCCAGTGTCGCCAATCCAAACAGAGCAAACATAGTGAGCAGCAAACTCTTACGCTCAAACCTGTCCACAAAAGTTGCACCCAATAGTCCAGACAGAGCAGCACTAAAGCTATAGGAAGCAACTAGCAAGCCAAATTCATGAGTAGAAATACCCAGCTCGCGCATTAGCAACGGCCCCAGCGGCATCATAATCATAAAATCAAGAATATGACTAAATTGAACCGCCGAGAGCGTCAACAACAAAGAGCGTTCCGAATAAACAGGAAGGGGTTTCGACACCAACCCACTCATGCTTTCTTCTCAAGCCTGTCGATAAATTTCTGTAACTCGGGAGCCAATGGCGCACTTATGTTCAGCGGCTCTCCGGTAAGTGGGTGCTTAAAAGAAATGGAATAAGCATGTAAAAACATGCGTTTTAAGCCTTGCTTCATCAATTCCTTGTTACGTGCAAAGTCACCATATTTATCATCTCCCGCAATAGGAAAGCCCAAATGAGACAGATGCACCCGAATCTGATGGGTACGTCCAGTCTTAAGGTGTGCTTCAAGCAAGGTAAAATCTGACCAACTTTTTTGCAAGCTAAAAATTGTATACGAAGCCTGCCCTCCTTCGCGCACCATGACTCGCTTCTCGCCTCGTGGTGTATCAAATTTATGCAATGGCAACTTCACATGTTGCTTAACGTTCTTCCATTGCCCCAATACCAAAGCAAAATATCGCTTATCGCTATTACCCTCACGCATGATTTCGTGCATGGCAACCAGTGCAGAACGTTTCTTGGCCAACAACAATACGCCAGAAGTTTCTCTATCCAGCCTATGCACCAACTCCAAAAACTTGGCTTGCGGGCGTGCACTACGCATCTGCTCGATAACGCCAAAGCTCACCCCACTACCACCATGCACTGCCGTACCCGCCGGCTTATTGATGACAAGCAAGGCATCATCCTCATACAAAATAGGAAATTCGTTGGCGGGAACATAGGCACTTACGGTCTTTTCTGCCACCCTAACCGGAGGGATACGCAGCTGATCGCCTAATTTCAGACGGCAGGTTTGATCCACACGTTTTTTATTTACGCGAACTTCACCACTACGCAGAATGCGATAAATATGGCTTTTGGGCACACCTTTAAGGTGTTTACACAGGAAATTGTCGATACGTTGATCGCAACTTCCCTCGTCAATTTCAACCCATGTTACAGATTCTTTGCTTAAACCATTCATTTTGAATATACTTCGCGGCGCGCGTGTTAGGTAATGGAAAACGGGATGATCGTAAATTTCCCCGTCAGCGAAGAATAGGCAGAGTGCCGCCGCACCATTCCAACCGCAATCCGGTTAATGTCACTCACCGGGATAAGTAGTGATGGTAATTGATTTACGCGCTCTAGGCACCCAGGATTTTGGGCACCTTTGGATTTTAGTGTGTCGCCCCTATAACAAAATCGGCGGCACTTTTTAGACAAGCACATCGAGAACAACACCTTGCACATTCGTTGGAACCTTTTTATCAACACTGATTGCACGACCCAAAATCTCGCACGCGGTTAACCGCCTGTTGCTTTGTCCTGCCCGTGTCTGAGCGCGGGAGAGAAAAAATATGAAACGCATGCTATTCAATGCGACGCAGCCGGAAGAACTCCGCGTCGCCATTGTTGACGGTCAGAAACTCATCGACCTCGACATTGAAACCGCCGGTAAAGAGCAACGTAAGAGCAATATCTACAAAGCCGTCATCACCCGCATCGAGCCAAGCCTAGAAGCATGTTTCGTCGAATATGGTGGTAACCGTCACGGATTCTTACCCTTTAAAGAAGTTTGCCAACAATATTACCAAGCAAATACAGGCAACCGTCCTTCCATCAAAGAAGCATTGAAGGAAGGTCAAGAATTATTGGTACAAGTGGAAAAAGACGAGCGCGGTAACAAAGGCGCAGCACTTACCACCTATATCAGCCTAGCAGGGCGCTATATTGTCCTAATGCCTAACAACCCAAATGGCGGAGGCGTATCACGCCGCATAGAGGGCGAAGACCGCAACGAACTGCGTGACATATTAGCGCAACTAGAAGTGCCTCAAGGCATGAGCATCATTGCTCGTACCGCAGGTATCGGGCGCAACCTAGAAGAATTGCAGTGGGACTTAAACTATCTCAAGCAACTTTGGGATGCTATCGAAGGTGCCGCTCAAGTTGAGAAAGCACCATCCCTGATTTATCTGGAAAGCAGCCTAGTAGTACGTGCCATCCGCGACTACTTCAACCCAGAAATTGGCGAAATACTGATCGACACCGACGACATCTACGAACAAGCACGCGCTTTTATGGGCACGGTCATGCCAGATAATGTAGATCGCATCAAACGTTATCAGGACGATGTACCACTGTTCTCACGCTTCCAAATCGAACATCAGATCGAATCAGCCCATGGACGTCAGGTCAACCTACCGTCTGGTGGCGCTATCGTCATTGATCACACCGAAGCACTTACCGCTATCGACATCAACTCTGCACGTTCAACACGTGGTTCCGACATCGAAACCACCGCATGCAATACCAATCTTGAAGCTGCGGACGAAATCGCACGCCAAGTACGCTTGCGTGACTTAGGTGGCCTTATTGTTATCGACTTCATTGATATGGAATCAAGCAAGAACCAGCGCGAAGTTGAAAACCGCCTACGCGATGCCTTACGTTACGACCGCGCTCGTGTACAAACAGCAAAGATCTCACGTTTCGGCTTATTGGAACTATCACGTCAACGTCTAGCGCCAAGCCTGGAAGAATCTAGTTACTCACCCTGCCCACGCTGCAACGGCATCGGTCATATCCGTGGCATCGAGTCTTCCGCATTAAACATCCTGCGCATCATTCAGGAAGAAGCAATGAAAGACAGCAGCGCCGCCATTCATGCGCAAGTACCGGTAAATGTTGCTACTTTCTTGCTCAACGAAAAACGTACCGACATCCACCGCATCGAATCACGACTGAAAGTCGGCATCACCTTGATTCCCAATCCACACATGGAAACGCCGAATTACAGCGTCAGCCGTTTACGTCAGGATGATATCAACGAACAACATACCGCCAGCTACCATTTGGTTGAAAAACCAGAAGAGACCAAGACCTTGACTCCTACTTCAGCACAAGAAGCCGAAGCGCAACGTCCACAAGCAGCAGTAAAAGGCATTACTCCATCTCAACCTGCACCCAAGCATGCAGAGAAAAAATCTGCGGCATCACCTTCTTTATTCAGCAAATTATTTGGATGGTTGCTAGGCTCAAGCGAGCAAGAAAAGCCAGTTACCCCTGTTAAAACACGTCAACGTAATCCTCGTCGTGACCGAGATGCCAACCGTGGCGAACGTCCCGAAGGAAGCAATCGTCAACGTAACAAACCACGTCGTGACCGCGAAGATGCCAAAACTCAGCAAGCTAAAGGGTCACAGCAGGAAGGAAGCAATGAGCCACGCCAACCTCGTCAGCCACGCCAACCTCGTCAGCCACGTCAGACCAATACCGAAAAACCAGTCTTAGAAACGCCTAAGCCCGTAGCCGCAAATGAGCAAAACGGCGAAGAAGGCGCAAATCAGGGACGCAAACGCGGTCGCCGCGGTGGTCGTCGTGAACGTGAGAAACGTGATCAACAAGCTGGGCAGTCAAATATAACTGAAAGCAATGTAAATACTGAAGCGGCGAATGCTAGCTCTGCGCCAGCGCTAAACACGCCAGCTGCTGTACCAACACCAGTTGCGCCAATCCCCATGCCGGAAGTTGCAACTAAAATCGTCTCTGAGCCAGTGCTAAGTGAATCTAAGCCAGCCGTAGTTGAAATTACTACTATAGCGATACCAGCAACTGAAACCACCCCAGTTGCAGCACCAGTGATTGATGTAGCTGCGGCTCCCGTTGAAATGCCCATAGTTGCTAGTGCTCCAACACAAGCAAGTGTTGCCCCAGCATTAAATGAAACGGGATTGGTGATGATCGAAACGGATCCAAGCAAAGCCGTAAAGGCCATTGTTCCGAAAGAGAGTAGTGCTCCAGCCCCTCGTCGTCGCCCTCGTCCACGCGAAATTTATACCGCCGAGAGCAACGAACCCTTGGTCATGATCGAAACACAACAACCTAAGTAAAACGCAGCATTATAAAAAGGCCGCACGACTTTCATCGTGCGGCCTTTTTATTTTCCTAGCGCAGTAGTTAGATTTTATGCATCTGTCGGATATGTCGAAGCAAGCTCTCTGCCGCATCTTCAACCATATCTAGCACGCGTTCAAAACCACCTGACCCACCATAGTAAGGATCTGGAACTTCGCGTTCAGTATGGTGTTCGGCAAATTCTAAAAACAATCCCAAATGGCTTTGTGCATCTCGTGGTCGCAAGCGCTGCAAAATAATAAGATTAGCCTCATCCATCGCCAACACATAATCAAAACGCGCAAAGTCCCCTGCTTCTACCTGACGTCCACGCAAACAACTCATATCATAACCATGCTGCTGAGCAACACGCTGAGTACGCGAGTCTGGCGCATCACCAATATGGTAATCGTGCGTACCTGCTGAATCAACATGAATAGAATCAAGCAGCCCAGCTTCCTCCACATAATGACGGAATACCGCCTCGGCCGTAGGTGAACGACAGATATTACCCATGCAAACGAAAAGGACAGTTATGCTGTTGGACATATTGGCTAGGCTTTATAAAAAAAGGCAATTTTAATCCAATTCGTGTCATTTATTAAGCAGACAATTACTTTCGATTTTGGAAAAATTCACGTCTAAGCCAACTCAATAAATTAAGCATCACATGCTCACATCGTGCACTACTTAAAATCCTGCCTAGCTCACCTCAAATTCACCAAAACAAACGAATTTCTTAACTAAATCTGTCAATGTTGTCAACGCCAAATAGCAATGTCTGCTTTCCTGCAAAGCACAACCATCTGGTTTTGCCTGTTTCTCTTTTTATAAAACCACGCGCCGCCTGTCGGTCGTGAATTTTCCGATAGGCACTTTTC
>Ga0316202_10001379_pt1 | contig 19135 bp, 19 predicted proteins | sample 3monrhotite_MG_FD_204934 | JGI IMG/M metagenome (GOLD analysis project Ga0316202, IMG submission 204934) | Microbial mat bacterial communities from mineral coupon in-situ incubated in ocean water Damariscotta River, Maine, United States -... | ecosystem: Environmental > Aquatic > Marine >... | reverse complement strand
AACGCAAAAAAGAGTTATTGGAGACCATCCCTGGCATTGGTGAAGTCACCATCAATGTGGTGTTGTCTGAGTTCTCGGATATGTCGCGTTTTACTAGTGCAAAACACTTGGCATCATTTATTGGACTAGCTCCAAAACATCGTATGTCGGGCACTTCAGTGCGAGGTCGCACAACGATGTCAAAAGTAGGCAATGCCAAGGTAAGAAAGTCACTTTTCATGCCAGCACTGGTAGCAATGAAGTACAATCCTGTCTTAATTGAAATGAGAAAAAGACTTCTTAAAGCAGGCAAACCTAAGATGCTTATTGTAGGTGCAGTAATGCGTAAATTGATCCATATCATTTATGGCGTGTTGAAAAATGACCAACCGTTCAATCCTGATTTCCAGGTCAAAAATGTTTGACTACCAAGACGGTATCTGACCCCGATATATGTCAGTGAATAACTCACGAACTCATGCCTGACCCCGATACTGCTTTTCATGCCAGCGCTGGTAGCAATGAAGTACAACCCTGTCTTAATTGAAATGAGAAAAAGACTTCTTAAAGCAGGCAAACCTAAGATGCTTATTGTAGGTGCAGTAATGCGTAAATTGATCCATATCATTTATGGCGTGTTGAAAAATGACCAACCGTTCAATCCTGATTTCCAGGTCAAAAGTGTTTGACTACCAAGACGGTATCTGACCCCTTTTCTTCCTTTTGGAGGGCATTGGGGAGATGCTCCTCGAGGCTTTGCTGATCAGTTTATTCAATCACGAGTTGGTCATGCTAACGCTATTTATGAGTATGGGAGAAGCTATTAATGAAGTGTACTATAACTAGGTGCCTAACACTTTTTATGATTGTGAGCCTTTTCCAAGCATGTGCGTTAAATCGCCCTTTAGACTTATCTCTGGTGTCTATAGAGAAAGCTGACTATACAGCCGAAGTTGAGACTAGCCTCCAGTATATGCAATTTATGCATGATTTAACGCACCAAACATATTATGAAATTAATGGTAAAAAAGTCTTTAAAGAAAAAGGACGATCACTTGTTGATTTTATGAAAGCCCCTCTTACCCCTAGGCAGGGAGTTATTTTCGACGATAGTATAAAATACACATTGACTAAAGATGATCCAGCGAAATTTTATCAACAATTTCCAGAAACTGTTAAAGCACTGTCTGAGTCAGTTCGACCAAGTTTAAAGGTTTTATTCAAAACAAAAGAAAATCTTATCAAATACAGAACTGATTACTATGACTCGTTAAATAAAAGAACTTTTAATTGTAACGATCCAAGTGAGGATATTATTTTAGGTAGAAATGGTATTTTCTGGGAGGGATTAGGAATAAAATATCATGGAGCCAATTACCAGTTAGAAAAAGAAAATGGTGAATTCCATTACTATGTATATATCAATGTGCTATGGGCTGGAGGGGGAAAGAGTTTTGATTTAAGAAAGAACCCTAGGGATATATGTATCCAGTTTTCTGGCGGCACAATGTATGGAGCTTCATACAAATCTAATATTATTAAGATACCTAAGGAGATGACAGTAAATCTACTAAAGTAGGGGCGATGCCGAGTCGGACCAAGGATCGTAACTCCGCAAGTGAAAGGGGTCAGGACTTGTTTTGCGCATTGATTGTACTATGTTGTTCATATGTCCAGGCCGTTACGCATAGAATATGAGGGTGCTGTTTATCATGTGACATCACGTGGTAAATTGGGTAACTCCGGGTCGGACCAAGCCAAGTGATTGATTTAATAGAATAATGTCTGATAAATAGGCTGTTGCTTGTTCTTAGAGCTCCCATTTAGTCATCAAAATGGGGTCTGTAAGGAATCTCTGGCTCCTTTTACGCCCTTTTACTTTTGATGGTTTGCTTTGAGGTTATAGGCGCTTAATAATCAGCCACGGCATCTTCCCATTCGATGACTTCAACCTTTTTAATCATCACAGGGGTGGTTGGCACATTCTGCATGCCGCCTTTGTTGCCGGTGCTTACTGCTTCAATATTACGCACTACATCCATGCCTTTGCTGACTTTTCCGAATACTGCATATCCCCATCCGCGGGAGGTTTTACCGCTATGATTGAGGAAGTGATTGTTCTTGGTGTTGATGAAGAACTGATTGCTGGCTGAGTGTGGGTCGGATGTGCGTGCCATGGCGATGGAGCCAATGGTGTTGGGCAAACCATTATCTGCTTCGTTAAGGATGGGGGCTGATGAGGTTTGTTTTTGCATCTCTTTGTTGAAACCTCCGCCCTGAATCATGAAGTTGGGAATTACGCGGTGAAAGATGGTGCCATTATAGCTACCCTTTTTTGCATATTGCAGGAAATTGGCAACGCTGATTGGTGCTTTATCCCGATCCAGTTCCAGCTCGATCACACCCATGGATGTGGTCATGGTAACCTGCACCTGATCTGCACTAGCAGTCTGTATAGATTGAAATAATATGGCTGTGGCTAGTGCCAATAAGATAAAAAAACGTTTCATTTTCTGCCTCCATCGTTGAATAAGGAATGAACTCCATCATAACTTCATGCATTTCGCCAATACTACGATAGGGAATATTGCCTTCCCGGTGATTTAGTCATTATGCTGGCTGAAATAAGCCGCGTAGTAGCCCTGTGATGAAATCTGGCTTAAGATATGCTATACGTGATATGTGTGTGGGCACGGTTGCGTTTGCGGCAGATCGGAGCCAAGCTTGGGCTGCAAGAGATTGTTGCACAGTATGCCCATCCCTGAGAGGTGAAATGACAGCCAGTAACTGTATACAGGATGTATCGTTTTCCGAATGTGAAAGCAGTGATGTGGGTAAGTTGCGCCTGCAGCTGAACTGCAATAGTGATTGTATCTATGTGTTGCGTGCGATGGTTGAAGTGATGACAACACGGGCTGGCATGGGACGCCGCCAGAATAATCGTGTCTCTATTGCTGTGGATGAACTGTTTGCCAATATTTCTGCACATGCCTACGGTGGAAAAGCGGGACGGGTCGAACTTGAGACCTGTATCGAAATTGGCGAGCAGGGTGAGAATGAGCTTGTGTTTGATTTCCGTGATTATGCTTCAGTAGGCTGGCAGGGCTGCCTTGAAGAAGCAGCTGCGCGCGAGACAGATGTCGATAATTTGTGCCCCGGAGGACTGGGGCTGAAGTTGATTTGTTCGGTATCGGATCGTTGTGAACATGAGGTGCTCAGCGATGGCAATCACTGGCGTTTGATATTCAATCTTAATAATAAGGATTAGTGAGAGATACGATGATGGATGCAAATCTTAAATTCGCACGGCATGATCAAAATGAAAAACATGTGTTATTGCAGGTACATGGTGATGTTACCATACATACTTCACCACGCATGCGGGAACAGCTAAAACCGCTGTTTACCTCAACCATGAAAGAGATTCGCGTCGAACTCGATGGTGTCGATTTTATGGACTCATCAGGCATTGCCACGCTGGTGGAAGGGTTGCAGTGGGCACGATTGACCGGTGGTAGATTTATCCTGTCAGGTTTAAGGGATAACGTACGTGACGTGTTTGCACTGGCCAAACTTGATACCGTGTTTGATATTGAAAGCCTTGATGCTGAAGAAAAACCTGCGTGAGTTATAACGATTTACGCGAGTTTGTCGCGGATCTGGAAAAGCGCCAACTGTTAAAGCGTATTACCACTGAAGTCAGTAGTGAGTTGGAAATTACTGAGATTTCTGACCGGGTGTTGAAGCAGGGTGGACCGGCGCTGTTATTTGAAAATGTTATAGATGCACAGGGAAAAAAGGCTACGATGTCTGTATTGGCCAATCTGTTTGGCACAGCTGAACGTATTGCCCTGGGTATGGGAAGAGAATCGGCCGATGAACTGCGTGAGATTGGTGAGTTATTAGCATACTTGAAAGAGCCTGAACCACCAAAAGGCATCAAAGATGCCTGGGATAAATTTCCCATTCTGAAAAAAGTGATGCACATGCAGCCCAAGAGAGTCAAAAAAGCGGAGTGGCAGGATACCGTTCTGCATGGCAATGATGTGGATCTGAACATGCTCCCCATTCAAACCTGCTGGCCTGAAGATGTAGCACCCCTGTTGAGTTGGGGCCTGGTTGTTACCCGTGGCCCGAATAAAGAGCGACAGAATATGGGTATTTATCGCCAGCAACAGGTTGGCAAAAATAAACTGATTATGCGTTGGCTCAAACATCGTGGTGGCGCTCAGGATCATCGCGAAGCCAGGCTGGCTGGTGCAAACAGATTCCCTTGTGCGGTTGTGATCGGAGCAGATCCGGCTACGATTTTAGCCGCAGTTACACCGATTCCCGATACCCTGTCTGAATATCAGTTTGCAGGCCTGCTGCGTGGTAAAAAAACAGTGTTGGCTGATTGCCTGAGTGTGCCTCTACAGGTGCCAGCGTCGGCGGAGATTGTGCTGGAAGGGTATGTCTCTCTCGATGAATATGCTGAGGAGGGGCCGTACGGCGATCACACCGGTTATTACAATGAAACTGAAATGTTTCCCGTATTCACTGTTGAAACGATGAGTATGCGTAACAATGCTATCTACCACTCGACCCATACCGGCAAGCCACCTGATGAACCGGCCGTGTTGGGTCTGGCATTTAATGAAGTGTTTGTGCCTATTCTGAAAAAACAGTTTCCGGAAATTGTGGATTTCTATTTGCCGATGGAAGGCTGTTCTTATCGTATGGCGGTGGTGTCGATCAATAAAGCGTATGCAGGCCACGCCAAGCGGGTGATGTTTGGTATCTGGTCATATCTGCGTCAATTTATGTACACCAAGTTTATTATTGTGGTGGATGCTGATATTGACTGCCGTGACTGGAAAGAGGTGATCTGGGCGATTACGACCCGTTGCGATCCTGTACGTGATTTCACTATGGCTGAAAATACGCCTATTGATTATCTCGATTTTGCTTCGCCTGTGGCGGGCCTCGGTTCCAAGGTGGGCATGGATGCAACCAATAAGTGGGAAGGTGAAACGGTGCGTGAATGGGGACGTACGATAGAAATGGATCAGTCTGTGAAAGAACGTGTTGATGCGATATGGTCGGAGTTAGATCTGTGAACAGGCCTGATGTAAGAGGGGATGAATAAGCATGGCTAAATTGCACGTACCTCTATTGTTGGCGGTTATCCTGGCTGCTGGAGGCGCGTTATATTTGCTGTTTTCTACGCCTGATTATGGAGACATCAATGCCGATGGTCTGAATCTGGGTAAAAGTGCGTATCAGCAAGGCGATTATAATAATGCTGCTAAATGGTTTCGTTTGGCCGCAAAAAAAGGTAACAAAGAGGCACAATACCTGTTTGCCATGTTGTATCGTGATGGTAACGGTGTGGAGCATGATGATGTTGAGGCGGTGGTGCAGCTTAAACTTGCCGCAGCTCAAAAATATGCTGAAGCGCAATATCAATTGGCCAATATGCTGGAGTATGGGCGCGGAGTTCCTGCCGCTGATCTGAAAGCCGCGGTTGGCTGGTATAAAAAGGCTGCTGCCAATGGATTGAAAGCCGCTGAATTGCGTATGGCGGTAATGTATGCTGAAGGTCGCGGTGTAAAGAAATCTGATGCTGATGCGCTGCTCTGGGCGATTAAAGCGGCGAGCACAAAAAGTAACGAGGCCACCTCCTATCTGCAGCGCCTGCTCAACAGGGTCACCGCAAAAGCCTCGGCAGGCGATTCATCCGCTCAATTTGTATTGGCGCGTATATATCAGCAGGGCCAGGGCTTGAGTACCGATATGGGCAAAGCTGAACAGTGGTTGTATCAAAGTGCAGTCAGTGGAAATGCAAAAGCCCAGTTTCACCTGGCGGAACTGAAGCTGCACAGCATTGAATCCGACGCCATGACACAGGCAGCAGCCTGGTATCTCAAAGCTGCTGATCAGGGGGAAATGTCCGCAGCATCAAGGCTTGGCACCCTCTACGCACTTGGAGAAGGTGTAAGCCTTAATCGTGAAGAGGCTTTGAAGTGGTTGACGCTGGCTGCTGAAAGCGGTTTGCCATTGCCGCAAAGTAATCTTGGTATCCTCTATGCGGAAGCGGGTGATGATGAAGTGGCAGCTTCATGGTTGCAGAAAGCTGCCGAACAGGGTGATTCGGTTGCGCAAAATAATATTGCTGTGATGTATGCGCTTGGCCGTGGTGTGAAGCTGGATATAAAAAGTGCGGTGAAATGGTTGAAAGCTGGAGCGGAAGCGGATGACGCTTTGGCACAGTATAATTTAGCTCTGATCTATTTGCGCGGTATTGGTATGATGCAAAATGAGGATGCTGCAGCCGAATGGCTGAAAAAAACACAATCTGCTGCAGGTTTTGAAGCCAATCTATTGTTGGGTATTTTATACGATTTGGGCCGTGGTCTTGTCACCAGTAGTGCAGATGCAGAACAGTGGTACCAAAAGGCCAGTGATCTCGGCAGTGCAGATGCGATGTATAATCTTGCCGCTCTTTATTACAAACAGTTAAAATTTAAAAAGGCATTTGATCTGTTCATGCAGGCTGCCCAAAATGGTGATGCTGAAGCGCAAAATACCATTGCATCGATGTATCAGAAGGGGCAGGGCACCGATATTGATCTCAAGCAAAGTATTCACTGGTATCAAGCAGCAGCAAACAGTGGTTATGCACCGGCTCAGTTCAATTTGGGAAATTTGTATCGCAAAGGTGATGGTACGGAACAGCAGGACGAGAAGGCTGTGCACTGGTATCGTGAAGCTGCTATCCAGGGGTTTTCTCAGGCGCAAAATGCACTGGCTTATATGTATGCGCTTGGTCGTGGTATAAAGATGGATCGGGATAAAGCAAATCAGTGGTTTAGTAAAGCCGCTGCGCAGGGGTTGCGTATTGCAGAGCAGAATATTGCTCTGCTCAGACAGAAAAAAAGTGGTTTTACATTAACCAGCAGTGCGGTTGATATTCAGCTGAGAACTGCGGTTTTAGATGAAAAGCCACTCGATCTTGCACATCGTTTAAAACAGTATCATTCACCGCAGTTGCGGAAATAACTATGTGTCGCAGTTGATGTAGAAAAGCGTATTAAGCTCCGCTGATGATGGCGTTGATATGAACATGTCCGGGCGTTTTTGCAGCCTGAAACGTCATCTGTTTCAAAGCCAGGCCATGCTGAGCAAGTGCATGAATAAATCGGAGCATGGCATCATAGGGTACAGACTTCATACCTAGCATCAGGCTTTGTGCTCCGTCATTCAAAGAGGCCTGTGGTTTAATGCGGGTCATAAAGCTTCTCACTTTCGTTTGGCGCGCCAGCTGATCAACGGTAGTGAGCAGGCTTTTTGAACGGCTGTTTGATTTCAGGTCTGCAGCATGTGTCGTTAAATAATTGGCCAGACTCTCTGCTTTGGCTGCTTTGTTCTGGGCAAGTTTGAGTTCTTGTTGTAATGCAATCTGGCGATCTTGTAGCGGCAACATCACTCCAAAGAGAGTGATGATTAATGGTAATATTACAGCTGCGAAAAGTGCGAGCTTTTGCTCGCGAGCTTCCAGTTGCTGGTAACGTGGTAAGAGCTGTTCCTCAAAAGCTTGATTGATCGAACGTTTCCATGTTCCAATCATGACCATACCAACCTGAATTTGACCTGACTGCCAGTCAGGTCGGTGTCCTGAATTTTCACCTCTTTGCCAGTCTCAGATTGCAATGCTTGCTGAAGTTTGTTCATGGTCTGCAAATCGTTGACCTGGCCGGAGATTGTCATGCTTCCATCTTTAAACGTGACCTCTTTCACCGTCCAGGTGATTCTCTGATAAACACGATTGATGACTTCCATATGCTGCAACCACTGTGATGCAAGATTGCGACTATGTTTACTCTCATTGTTGCTGTCATACCCGGCAGCTTTTTGTAGCTGGGCAAGTGCATCAATCATGACCTTTTCATTGGGAAGACCTTGATGAAAAGCAGAAATAAGACGTTGTTGATGCATGCTTACTTGCTGCTCAAGCTGGTGATTTTGCCACATCATAGATCCTGACCAGACCAGCATAAGGGTTGTCGCCAATACCAGGCTTCGATACCAGGGTTTAATTTGGCTCATATGAGAGCCTGAACGCCACTTGCCATGGCGGAAATTCAGATCTGGAGATGCAGCAGCAGCGATGGTGGCATCACGGCGGCTTGGCAGTGCATCAGCTTCTAATAGCTCACCATGCCATGCCGAAAAGTTCAGGGCTGCATGCAAATGCAGACTTAAGCTACCGATGGTGATCGCTTCATGCTGCCAGCCCATACTCTGAAGAGAGCGTTGGATGTTCTCCATCAGGCCGTCTTCAGGCTCAAAAGCTGCGCTACCCTCAGGCCAGTTCAAACGGCGCATTGCGAGCCAATAACCTTGTTTGTTGATCGCATTGGTGCATTGCCAGACACCAAAGAAGAGTCCTGTGTTGTCGGTGTCAAATACAGCGATTGTGCCGGGTGCAGTGTTGTTTGATTCGTCTAAGGTTTCCGTCTGTTGAGTCTGGAGATAAGTGTCCAGTTGATGATGAAGTCGGGACCAGATATCCGGGGCAATAATGCTGGCACCAGACCAAGCATCATTAGCCTCAATGTGCTGGCGCAATGTTTCTGGCAGACCAATCATCATTCCGCTAACACCGTTACTACTTTGACCTGCTCGCCATGATAACCACCAGTCATCACTGTTTTCTGAGCTGCGCTCTTCCAGTTCCTGTGCAAGAATATCCTGATCAATGAATTTAGGGTTGGCAAAAGGGAGGCTAAATGTTCGGTTGAGTAGTTGTTCGATCGGCAATAGAAGTTTGCCGACAATTGCTCCTTCAGGCAGCAGAGGAAGTAAGGCATCATCGGCAATGGACAGGGTCATCATATTCTGATTGTCATCAATGGCTTGCCAATGCTTGCCATCACAATGGATTGTCAGGTTATGCTTAGAGGTTGAGGGCATATGGCTAATAACGCGTTGCCGGCAGGGGGTGATCGTTATGGCTGCGTTCAAATGAGAGCAGCGTAACTATTCCAGACTGGCGCAGTAGCATAAATGTCTCCCTCAAATTGGCCCGGCCAAAAGAAGCCTGTGTTCGTATCATAAAGAGATCACTGCTTACGCTCAAGTAAGCCGGGTTAAGCGCTGTTGCCCAGGGACGATTTTGTAGCGCCAGTTGTACACTGGTGAAGGGGCGATCCGATAAAAAAATGTCGGCATCAGCGGTTGTCATATCGGGTGCAAGCGCCATAAGTACCCGGGATGATGCGGTATTGATGTTAATGGTTGAGATATCACTGGCTGGCACCTCGCGTATGGTACAATAAGGTTCCAGTGCAGCGACTGTTTTCAGATCGAAACCACGAATGAGCAACAACTCATGCCAGCGATCCAAACGCGCATTTTTGACATGGTAATCACGGTCATAATAACTGGAGTCTTCTGCGCCGTTACTGCCATGTGTTTGTGCATCGCTATCCATCCAGTCAATCAGGGCATCAACCAGACTTGCATCCAGTTCAAGTTGCGTGAACAGCGCTTTGATGTGTGTCTCAAAGGCTGGTTTAACAAGGCCATTCTTATCGACCAGATCATTGAGGTTGAACAGACGATTGGTGTCAATGATTAAACCTTGCACGATGCCATCATCAATGGGGAATGCTTCAGCCTGTTGTGCCCATGGCTCTTCTAAATCATCGGTTTGAGACTCTTTGAGGTCATCATTCAAGATCTTTGCTGTTAAAATCAGGGCCGACTGGCTGGCCAGTTCAGCGCGCAGGGCATTGTTACTGTTTTCAGCCCGGCGCAGGGTGATGGTGTCCTCATAGAGTGCATCAATGGCCCATGTGCTGATCAGTGCGACAAGCCCCAATACAATGATCAGCGCTGCGCCACGTTGATGCTCAGGCTTGGCGTGTAAATCAAACCTGACATGGTAACGCGGCTTAACGTGATGCTGATTCATAATAACGAGCCCGGAAATACTGGCATCAACCATTGGCGCTGGCTGGTAACGGTCTTTTTGTCATCCACTAACATGGTGACTCTGACAGCTTTAGGCCATGTAAATGCCTGGGCGTTAAAGTTCCAGTCTTGTCGCCAGTTAGCATTGCGATCCCATACTTCCACTGACCAGGAGTGTACTAGGCCAAAATCCCAGCGCATGGATTCAATATGATCGCGCGCAAGCAGTAAGCGAGACTCTCGTATCAGATGATTATCATCGTCATCGATAAAATAATGTACCTGAGAGATGCCTTGCAGTCCCGGTTCCCGAACCAGTAACCAGAGCTCATCGAGTTCAATGTCTCCACGATTATCATTTTTGATCCGGATAGGCACGATATGTTGAGATGCTGATTGTATGCCTGGCTTGGGGGCAGGGGATTGAGGTGCAGCTGTTAGATAACGCATATCTTTGCGTAACTGTTTACCCACCCATCCGGATTTTTCTTGCGATAAACGCACATCACTGAGGATCTTAAACCCCGTACCTGCGGTGTCGAGGGTGCTATAAGCGAGTACTGAAATCAGTGCAAATACTGTCAGTGCCATCAGTACTTCAATGAGTGTAAATCCCTGCTCCTGTTGATCAGGCACGGCATTGGCGCAGTGACGTTGGAAAACGTGGTTTTTGGATGTCATGGTACGCTCTGATAGATAAACAGTGTGACTTCTGGTTCGCCGGGCACTTGCATGCTGACATTGATGCGCACAAAACCGTCTAACATTGTTTTTTCGCTCCAGCGGCGCCATTCCAGTTGCATGTCGGCGATCTCAATAGTGCCTTTCTGTTCATCCAGACCAGCTGAAGCGATGGAAGATTCAATCAGCTTGTTCTGCGCCTGCTCCATAGCCAGATCATGCATGGAAAGCGTTCTCTGGGTGTCAGCAGAGGTGCCAAGGCTGCCCATTAATACCACCAGTGCTGTAGCAGCAATCATCAAGGCAACCAGGGCTTCTATCAGCGTGAAACCGGATTGACTGTTTTTCATGGTGATTCTGAGCTGGTTTCTTCAACGATGCGAATGCCACCCGGTCCCGGTCTGATTTGAATCTGTAATGGTTCTTTATCCGTTGTATGAAGCAGCGTGATGTCAGATATCTGATTGATACCATCAGGCATCAGTAACAGGTGAGCGAGTACCGGATCCTTCTCTTCATCTGTGTGTTCAATCAACGGAGTTTGCGGATTGATCTGATCAATACGAACAGCATCAGTCAGTTTATAATCCTGATAAGGCGATGCATGAAACGGCACCCACTCCCTTTTAACGCTGACAGTTTGAAAGGAGTAACTGTGCTTGCGCAGTGTGATACGTAATGTTTGACCGGACAGTGCAGCTTCATCCTGGGCCAGTCTCAGGGTTTGAACCAGTCTGTGGCCTTCATCTCTTAGTGAAGTTGATGAGAAGGAGAAAAAGGATGGTGCTACCATCATGGTGGTGACTGAGAGAATGACAATGACCATCATGATTTCAAGCAGCGTAAAACCTGATTCAGGGCTTCGTTGATGGGTGTCGATAGATCCGCCTAGCATATGCTATGTGCTAGGCCGGGTAGATCTGTTTATTGCCAGTTACCGATATCGGCATCCATGCCACTACCGCCAGACTGGCCATCTACACCATAAGAGAGGATGTCAAAGTCCCCATGCACACCGGGTGATAGATATACATAATCATTGCCCCATGGGTCTTTGGGGATGGAGTCGATATAGCGTTTGTTGTCACTGCTTAGTACTTGCAGGCCAGCAGCGGAGTCCGGGTATTTGCCATGTTGCAGGCGATATAATTTTAGCGCCTGACCGATATTTTTCATCTGCACCTTTGTTGCTTCTACCTTGGCTTCATCGGCACGCTCAAGAAAGCGTGGAGCGACCAGGGCAGCCAATACTCCGATGATGACCAGCACCACCATGATTTCCAGTAGCGTAAATCCTTCTTGATTGCTTTTTGATCGGACTATTCTGTTTGGCATGGTGATTCTTCCGTCCATTATCTTTTTTGTGAAACTATCCAGCACTCTGCACGGGCATAGACGTTCATTCAGAGCGATGGGTTATTCTTTATATAGAGCGCTGTTTCCTGCGCATGAGCAGAAATAACAGTGCAATGGTGAATAACAGCGGTAGTAGGGGGTCAAAGCTTGCTTTTGTCTGCATTGCACAGCCACCACCAGCGCCTCCAGCTCCACCGTTGGCGCCTAGTACGGCCGGTGAGGCTCCAAAGACAACAGGGTCAACAATGATGCCATTTGCCACGCCATCCAAATCCAGAGGGCCACCATCAGTGAGTGTTAAGTTGATGGTGTTTGCACCTGCCATGCTCACATTGGCTGCTGGAATCACTGTATAGTTTCCTGCTGCATCGACTTTATAAAACAGGGCGTTTGTTCCAAATGGCTGGGATGAATTGATTTGAATCGTTACCGTGCCACCAATGGTTGTTAAGACACTGTATGAGAGCATGCCATAGGCATCAATGACGCTTGCAGGTGCAGAGCCAATTTGATTTACAGCAACAGACTGGATGGGGTTGCCATTGCCACGAATGGTAAATGTTGTGATGCCACTGACAGCGGGTATGCCAGTCACGACGGTTGGATCAAGTACACTGGTGTTATCTTCGAGGATATCCCATATGCCATCACCATCACTGTCGCTGGGGCTGGTGATATAGACAGCATCTTTCAGGTCATTAATCGCACCGGATGCATTGGTGTTAGCCAGCAGTGGATTGGTGCCGAGAATACGCTCAAGGGCATCGGTGATGCCATCGAGATCGAAATCGGTGGCTGGCCCGGCAGTTGCCAACGTAATGTCACCAAAGATGGCGATTTCCCAAGCATCAGGCATGCCGTCGAGATCAAAATCGGTGGCTGCTCCCGGATTTTGTGCAACACCACTCACGGTAATGACAGCTTCGGCTGTTCCGATATTACCCTGAATATCTCTGGCCGTGAATGTGACGGTTGTTTTTCCCACAGGTATGACTGCAGGAGCATTATTGGTAATGGCACCGGCGAGTCCGACATTATCTACGGCTGTCAGTGTAGCTCCTGCGGCTGGTGCGACTGCAAAAAAGGCAGCCAGAGCAGGATCTGTCTTGGCAATGCCAGCAAAGCTTGTCGAGGCAACCAAAATATCCAGTGGTGGGGTGATGACCGGTGGTAATACATCCAGGGCACCAGCAGCAGCGACAACGTCAACAGTGCGTATGATTGAGGCTGTATTGCCAGCTGCATCTGTGGCGTTGTAAGTTAATACCGAACGCCCTGCAATGGAGGTGTCGACAGTGGTTGTTGCAGGAATGACTCCAGGTGTGGGGCCATCAAAATTATCAATGACGGTGGCACCGGGGTCGACATACAGAGCAACGGCCAGCGTCTGCAATACCGTTACATTTTTATTGCCTACTAATTTTATCACAGGCGGGATCTGATCAATGCCGTTGGCCACGGGGGCCGGGCCAGCGCCACCTCCAGCACCGCCACCGGCTACAAAAGCGGTGACGATGATGTTGGTGGTTGCGGTAGATGTGCTACCGAACAGATCTGTGGCTGTGAATGTTACGGTGGTGGTGCCAATAGGGAAAATAGCCGGGCCGTTATTGGTGATGGATCTGATGCCCAGAGCATCGGTTGCCCTTACTGTGGCAAGATGCGTGGCCAGCGTCGGATTTGAATTGGGGAGGCCGGTGCTCAGCGTTGCAGCAATCGTTAGAGGAGCAGGTACTACGGAGAATACGGGCGCAGTCGTATCAACAACGGTTACGGTTGTTGTGGCGGGAAGGCTGACGTTGCCAGCCAGATCGGTGGCTAGCCATGTAATGGTTGTAAGCCCCAGAGGATACGGTCCAAGGTTTGATGCAATAGCACGGGGAGCAACATCTACATTATCGGTTACCACAGGTGCACCGATATTGGCGGAGGTTAACGCTCCGGTGGCTTCTACAGTTATGTTGGCAGGTAGTGTTGCGATGATTGGGGGGAATACATCACCTACGCCCATACCACTTTGATTTACAGTTGTTGATGTTGTCATATTGCCGATAATGATGGCTGAATCAATCAGGCCATCATTGTTGTCTGCAATACTGATTTTGATGGTGTGAACATTATTGAGCGTAGGTGTAAGTGTTGCCGTTAATGTTTGGACTTGAGATACATTGGTAAAACCGGGAACCAATGTGCCGTTGGTAGCTGTCAGGAAAGCGCCATTGAGATTGGAAAGTAGTGAGCCGTTATTGAACAGCGCACGATTTGTACCATCAATCATCACTACTGCAGCATCAGGAAACTGAACGCCTCCGATTGCTTCATTGGTAGCGTAAATGATATCAAAGCTAATCGATAAGGTGTTTTGGGGCACGGTGAAAGAGAAAGCCAGTGTGGATGCATCAAATGTGCCGGCAGTATTGAATAGGGGGTTTGCAGCCAGAGCAGCTGAAACATCGGCATCGGCTCCGATTGCAGGATTAGGAGCATTGAGATTATTTCCTGTGCCAGTAATGTTACCAGTAGTCAGCATAATGCCCGTGTTTGGAAGAAGTAACGATACTGGAGGTGGGCCAGCGATGAGTAGACCAAGGTCGTTGACCAGGATTTCACCTGTTTGATTGACAGCCAGGGCTGGTGTGGCCGCAGTATTTATTTGCGTGATATTGGCATCTGAAACCAAACGATTAGCAAGGTTTAAAGCTGTTGCCTGTGGTTGAATGGTGTTGGCTGTGACGATGATGTCTCTTGTGACGGCTACAGCAGCGTTCCCCGAGGCATCGATCACATTGAATGTTACTGTTGTTGTGCCGATTGGAAATCCAGCTATGGGTGCATTATTGGTGATCACTGCAACAAGAGGAGCACCTAGATCGGTAGCGCTAACGGTTGCTAAATATGCCGTAATATCGGCCTGATAGGTCGGGTTAGCAGTTGAAAAAACATTCTCGATACCGCCGGGAGCTGTAAGGAGAGGAGGTATGATGACTGGTGGTGTTGTATCGGTGACGGTGACGGTTTGTGTGGCGGTGCCGATATTGCCCGCAGCATCGGTGGCTGACCAGGTCACTACTCTTGTACCAACGGCGTATGGACCGGTTGGAGCAGGAATAGCTTGAGGAACGGGTGCAAAGTTATCCGTAACTGTATGCGCCCCTAAATTCACCGGAGTCAGCAGTGCAGTTGCTTCCTGGGTGACAACAGCGCCAACGGCAGGGTCTATGGTGATAATGGGTGGGAAGAAGTCAGTGCCTTTGATTCCCATGCCACCTTGCAGGCTGTTGGTGGCTTGCAGGTTGGCAACGATCACGGCGGAATCTCTGAGTCTGTCGACGTTGTCAGCGATGGCGATTTTAAACGTATGCGTTCCAGCCCCAATGAGTGGTGCTGTGACGGTGAACACTTGTGATGCACTGGTGAAACCGGTGACGACTTGAACAGGTGTCGCAATCAGGATGCCGGCAGTTTGATTGCTTAATATGCCGCCATTATTGAGTGTGGCGTAGTTTACGCCATCCACCATAACAACCACTGCATCAGGATTGACGGCTCCAATGGTCTCATTACTTGCAAATACGAGATCAAATGTGACGGCCGTTTGTGCGCCTGTGACGGTGAAAGTGAATGATAGGGAGGCTGCATCAAATGTGCCTGTTGTTGTTGTGAGTGCCGTGGCGATATCTGCATCACCGCCAGTGGCCAGGGCAGTGCTAGTGCCTCCCATGTGGCCATTGGTGAGTATAATACCTTGTTTTCCCATGATAACCGGTGTTAGCGGGGTGACCTGAGGCGCTACGGTTATAAGGCCTAAATCGGCACTGTTGAGTGTTCCTGTTTGGTTAGCTACAACGCCAGCATTCAGCGCTGGCGCTGGCGCTGCGGGTTCTACTACGATGTTGGAAGTAACACCAAGAAATTGGGTCACTAGCTGGCTGGCAACAATATTGGATGTTGGGGTGGTGGCTGCAAATAATTGCATTGGCAATGCAAACAAGCTGCAGAATATAAAAGATAAAATAAAACGTTTCATTTCAAATGATCCTATGATTAAAAATCAAATAATTTATTGACGGATAGACCGAATCCGCCAAAAGAAGCACGCGAGCGGCCGGCAGTGGTCAGAGACATGTCTACATTGGTCCAGTACTTAATCCATTCCATTTCGACGGAAAAGTCGCTATTGGGTTTGTATGCTATGCCCAGCCCATAGGTGAAACCGGTTTTTATAGCGCTGGAATTGAGTAAAACATTGGTGCCGGATGGTTTGATGGAGAAGTTGGCCATGGTGCCGCCGAGCAGAATATAGGCCTTGAAATGATCAGTGAACGGATACTGTAGTTTGCCCAGATAGGAAAAAAACGGGCTAGCCTGAAGATCAATAGTGAAAGCGGTTGCGCTGCCTAAAGTGCCAGCAGAAAATTGATTGCTGGTAGCGCTTCCCATTAAACCAAGACGCAATTCAGCGCCCCACAGTTGGGCATCAACCCCAACTTTTAATAATCCGGCAGGTACAGCAGATTTTTTTACAGATAAACCACCAGTAGGGCGGCTTTCAGTATATTCTACCGAATAAGCACCAGCGCCTAATGCACCATAATAGACTTCGATCTCTTGCTCTTGCGCGTGCAGTGTTTGCGCGTTAAAAAAAGCCATGAACAGAGCCAATAGAAACAGTTCTTTTTTCAGCAACATAAGATCCCCACGCAATAGGCTTTCGTAAATATCTAGTGCCGCATCTGAATGGTTTTAATCATTTCAGGCCCGGCGGCAAAAACCTTTGGCGCAAGCATAGCCTAATTATAACCAAAATGCATTGCGTTCAAGCGAGTCATTTAATCGTTCTATTCCATCAACATAGAGCCATGGACCAAACTGTAAATCGTCAGCTTCATGAATCAACCGGTCCAGTGTCAGCCATGAACCAATGAGTAGTCCGTATTGATGTGTTGCCTGAGCTGCATATTGAGAACAGACAGGAAAGCTTGGACAGGCACGGCCATCGAGAGAGCCAATAGCATGCTGGTAAAAATGAGCAGGGAAGCTTTGAGGGGGTATAGGTGAAGTGTGAAACGTCTGCATCCAGCCTATAGCAAGGCACATGCTAGCTGCAGCCAGATACAGGTAGAGACGAAAATACCGAAGCAACATCACCATGGTCGACCGGGCAGACCGGAGCTTTGCCAGAGGTGTTGCCACCAGATGATATAGGTTTCAAGGCTGCCACGTTCGGCCAGTGAAATGGCTGAAAAAACAGTGCCAGACCATAACCACAGGGTGATCAGGGCAAAAAAGAGGGTGACAGGCCCCATGCTTCTTTTAAAGGCCCATAGCGTTAATAACAGCATCGGCCAGACCATCAGTGCAGCAGTGCGGGCATCATGCCAGCGTCCAAGCCAGGCGTGACCGGCACCGGGAAGCAGGGTTGCGAGTATGGCGGCAGGCCATGTGTTGATTTCATGAAGCAGTGGATGGCTGCTGGCATACGTAGAAGCCATGGTGAGGTATGGGTTAGGGCTGATTTGAGCAGGGAAATCTGTCTGTTGCTCTGTTTTCATGCGGATCAATTGTTGAGCAGCCAGCATGCGTTCATGCCAGGTAGATTGTGAGGGCTGTGTTTCAATCAGTGCGGTTAGTGTTGATATGGACTGCTGTTCATGCCCCTGAGCCGCCTGGTTGATGGTCATGTGATAGGCTTCGGCAGGCCCTGCCTGGCTGGCCGGGGTGCAGAAAAAAAGTGCTGCAAGCAGACAGATAAATCCTATTTCACGTGGTGAGAGCATGTGAATGATTTGGAGGATCTGCGCTGTGTTGATCATTTCACAAGCTGATTCATTTCAGCAATAGGTAATAAAATGGCCATAGCCAATGCACCAACACCAACGGCCATCAACATGACCAGTAGTGGCTCTGCTATGGTTAACATCCGTTTGAGGTTGCGGGAGACCTCTTTTTCGTAATGGTCGGCAATGCGCAACAACATCGCATCGAGTTTTCCGCTCTGCTCTCCAACAGCTAGCAGTTGGGTTGCCATGGCCGGGATATGGTTTCCTTTTTTTAGCGCGACAGAGAGTGATTCTCCTTCCCTTAAAGATTCGCGCGCATGTTCGCCAAGTGCTTTTAATGGTAGCAGTGACCAGCTTTGATTGGCAATAAGCATGGCAGAGAGGGTCGGCACCCCACCGGACAATAGCATGCCCAATGTGCGTGAAAAACGGGCTGTATCAATGGTGATTAACAGGGTGGATATGCCGGGCAGGCGCATGAACCATGCATCTCTCCACTCTTGTGCCCATTGCTTTCGCATCAACAGCTTATAGAGCAGGATAAAGGAGGCGAGCGCCACTACCAGCCAGCCACCGTGATCGCGTAAAAAGTCAGATAGAGCAATAACTATTTTGGTCAGGGTGGGCAGGTCACCTCCAGCCCGTTCAAATACGGCGACCATTTTAGGTACCACAACAGCCATGAGAAACAGCATGACCACAATACCAAAACTTAAAATAATGGCAGGATAGAGGGTAGCTGATAACAGCTCATTGTTTAATGCTTGTCGATGTTCTAAGAGTTGTGCTAACCGGGATGCTACGGCTTCCATTTGACCGGTCTCTTCACCGGCTGCAATCATATTGCAGATGACTTCATCAAAGTGTTGTTCGCGCAACGCGTCGGCCAGTGCGCCGCCTTCGAGTACTTTTTTGCGAATGGTGAAGACTGCCCTGCGTGATTGTTGACTGCCCATGCCTTCGCCCATGGATGAAAGTGCTTCAATCAGTGGCATGCCAGCCTCGGTCAATGTGGAGAGCTGTTGTAAAAACAGGACGGTTTCTGATGTGCTCAGGTGGGCTTGCCCGGCACGTTCTCTGCCCCGCTGTTGTTTTTCGATAGCGCTTAATTTGCGTACAACAAGTTGCTGGGTTTTAAGTTTTTGGCGAGCGCTGCGTTCAGAGTCGGCTTCTATTTCGCCTCTCTTTTTGCGCCCTGCATGATCAAGCGCTTCATAAGAAAAAACACTCATGCCATGGTACTCATGCCATTGTGCTCATACAGGTGTCCGTTTGTGATCATATCCATCATCTTCATGGTTCAGTAGCAACCACATCCTCCATGGTGACGCGAAGAACTTCTTCAATACTGGTGACTCCTGCGGCGACATGGCGGGCCACAT
>Ga0316202_10001378_pt1 | contig 19152 bp, 15 predicted proteins | sample 3monrhotite_MG_FD_204934 | JGI IMG/M metagenome (GOLD analysis project Ga0316202, IMG submission 204934) | Microbial mat bacterial communities from mineral coupon in-situ incubated in ocean water Damariscotta River, Maine, United States -... | ecosystem: Environmental > Aquatic > Marine >... | reverse complement strand
CCGCTGCCGCATCTATGCCCCCGTTGGTGCGCATCGCGATTTGCTGGCCTATCTGGTGCGGCGTCTGCTGGAAAACGGCGCAAACTCCAGCTTTGTGAACCAGATCGTTGATGAGGACGTCCCGCCAGAGGTGGTCGCGGCCGATCCGTTTGAGAGCCTCGGCCTGACTGGCATGGTGATCCCGAAAGGGCCGGAGGTGTTCCTGCCTCAGCGCGGCAATGCCATCGGCTTTGATCTGGCCCATACACCGACCTTGCAAGCGATTGATGCCGCACGCGACCCGTTTAGGGGCAAACAGTGGAAAGCCGCCCCGCTTTTGGCAGCCAAAGCGGCCCCTGATGCCGCCATCCCAGTGGTCAATCCGGCCGATCTCGAACAGTCGCCCGGCACGGTGCGCAATGCATCGGCTGCCGATGTGGCCACTGCGCTGGATCATGCCACGCCTTGGGATGCGCCTTTGGCCGCCCGCCGTGATGTGCTGCTCAAGGCCGCCGCATTGATCGAAGAAAACTATGGCGAGATTTTCACCTTGCTGGCGCGGGAGGCGGGCAAGGGTCTGCCCGATTGTGTCGCCGAACTGCGCGAAGGTGTTGATTTCCTGCGTTACTATGCCGGACAAGCCACAAATATGCCGCCCGCAGGCATTTTCACCTGTATCTCGCCTTGGAACTTTCCGATGGCGATCTTTGTCGGGCAAATCTCGGCGGCTTTGGCGGCGGGCAATGCGGTTTTGGCCAAACCTGCGGAGCAAACACCGCTGGTGGCCCATGTCACTGTGTCGCTGCTGCACAAGGCGGGCGTGCCGCGCAGTGCCTTGCAATTGCTGCCCGGCGGCGGCGCTGTTGGGGCAGCCCTGACCTCTGATCCGCGCATTGGCGGCGTGGCCTTTACCGGATCAACCGCCACCGCGATGCGCATCCGTGCGGCGATGGCCAACCATTGCGCCCCCGGCACACCGTTGATAGCGGAAACCGGCGGTCTAAACGCGATGATTGTGGACAGCACCGCCCTGCCCGAACAGGCCGTGCAGGCGATTGTCGAAAGCGCGTTCCAATCCGCAGGGCAGCGGTGTTCGGCCTTGCGCTGTCTCTATGTGCAGGAAGATATTGCCGAAGATCTAACCAAGATGCTGATCGGCGCGATGCAGGCCCTCAAAATGGGCGATCCATGGCAGCTCAGCACAGATGTCGGCCCCGTGATTGACGCACAGGCCCGCAAAGGCATCACCGATCATATCGAGGCGGCCCGCAACGAGGGCCGCGTTCTGGCCGAGATCAAAGCGCCGACAGATGGCACATTCGTTGCCCCCACCATCATCCGGGTGAACGGCATTGCCGATCTGGAGCGTGAAATCTTTGGCCCCGTGCTGCATCTTGCGACGTTCAAATCGCATGAACTGGACAGTGTGATCGATGCGATCAACGGCACCGGATACGGGCTGACCTTTGGGCTGCACACGCGGATCGATGACCGGGTGCAACATGTCTCTGAACGGATCGAGGCAGGCAACGTCTATATCAACCGCAACCAGATCGGCGCAATTGTCGGCAGCCAACCCTTTGGCGGCGAAGGTCTTTCTGGTACGGGGCCGAAGGCGGGCGGGCCGAACTATCTGCCACGGTTCTCTGCGCCAGATCACAAATCTCTCGATGGAAACTGGGATGGCGTTCAGGGTGCATTGCCATCGCTGCCTGCTCATGGTCCGGCCTTGCCAATTGAAACCCTGTCGATGCCGGGGCCTACGGGCGAATCCAATCGCCTGTCCACCCTGCCCCGTCCGGCCTTGCTGTGTATGGGCCCGGGGGCCGATGTCGCCGCCGAACAGGCCCGCGCGGTTACGGCCCTTGGCGGCGTTGCTTTGCAGGCTGGTGGCAGTATTGATCCAGCAGCGTTGACTGACGGCCCGGCCTATGGCGGCGTTCTGTGGTGGGGCGACGAAGAAACCGCACGGCAGATCGAACAGGCGCTGGCGCAGCGCAATGGCCCGATCCTGCCGTTGATCCATGGTCTGCCGGACACGGCACGGGTCCGCGCAGAACGGCACGTTTGTGTGGATACCACCGCCTCGGGCGGCAACGCGGCCTTGCTCGGCGCGGTCACCTAAACGGCATTGGGCCGGGCAGCAATGCCCGGCCTGCTGCACAGATTGACCACTCCTGCCTTGACCCCGGCGGACCAATCGCAGAGCGTGCGGTCATGTTTCCAATACGCGATCACAACCCGTCAGGGCGCACGCCCTATGTCACCTATGCCTTGATGGCGATGAACATCGGCATTTTTCTCAGCTATGTGCCGCTGTTGACCGAACCTAGGGCGCTCTATGCCTTTTATGATGCATGGGCATTGATCCCGGCGCGGATCGGCATGGGACAGGGGTTTGAAGGGCTTTTTACCTCGATGTTCCTGCATGGCGGCTGGATGCATCTTCTGGGCAACATGCTGTTTTTATGGATATTTGGCGACAATATCGAAGACGAGATGGGGCATGTCCGCTATCTGTTGTTCTACATTGCCTGCGGTGTCGCTGCGGGGCTTGCACAGGTGTGGTTTGAGCCATCATCGCGCGTGCCAATGGTCGGCGCATCCGGCGCGATTGCGGGTGTTATGGGCGCCTATCTGCTGCTGTTCCCAAAGGCCAAGGTCGATATCCTGATCATATTTGTGGTGTTTTTCCGCATCTTTCCAATCCCGGCATGGATTATGCTGGCGCTGTGGTTCGGCGCGCAATTTTTGGGCGGTATTGCGGCCGATGCAGGAACGGGCGGCGTGGCCTATTGGGCCCATGCGGGCGGTTTTGTGGCCGGGCTGATCTTTGCACTGCCACTGTGGTTGCGGCGCGGCGCGGCATCGTTCTGGGCCCGCAATGAAGGACACCCGCCGCATCCCCCCGCCGAATATCCGATTCTCAAAAGCAGTATTCCAAAGGTGCGGCGCAAATGAGCAGTGATGCGATGGATATCCGCGCCAGTTGCCACTGCGGCGCTGTGGTCTTATCGGCAACGCTGCCCCATGGCCTGTCCGATGCGGCCCGCTGCACCTGCTCGTTCTGTGCCCGCAGACAGGCCGCTGCGGTCACCGCAACAACGGCATCGCTCAAGATCCTGAAAGGCGCGGACAACCTTGGTCTCTACACCTGGGGCACCCAAACCGCGCAGCATTACTTTTGCAAAACCTGCGGCATCTACACCCATCATCAACGCAGGTCCGACCCCGATGAATGCGGGATCAATCTGGGGTGTATTGACGGGGTCAAGACATGGGAGCACGAGCCGTTCCCATGGAACGACGGCGTAAACCACCCATCAGATCAATAGATCAGCCGCGCACGACCTTGGCAAAGTTTGAGAAGATCGCCTCGTTGGCGCAAATGATCTCACCATCCGTCAGAACATCGCCCGCAGGGTTCAGCGGCTCAACCAAGCCGCCCGCCTCTTTGACGATCAACATGCCCGCGGCCAGATCCCAGGAATTCAAACGACGTTCCCAAAACCCGTCATAGCGGCCAGAGGCAACATAGGCCAAATCCAGCGCCGCAGAGCCCCAGCGCCGCACGCCCGCGCAGACCGGCATCAATCGCGCCAGATCTTGCAGCGTTGCAGGCAGATCAGAGCGGCCCCCAAAGGGCAAACCAGTTGCAAAGATGCTCTCGATCATGCGATTCCGGCCCGACACACGCATCCGGCTTTCGTTCATCCAAGCGCCTGTGCCCTTTTCGGCAAAGAACATCTCGTCTTTGGCAGGATCAAACACCACACCCGCAACGATCTGGCCTTTGTGCTCCAGTGCGATGGAAATCGCCCAATGCGGCAGACCGTGCAGGAAATTGGTTGTGCCATCCAATGGGTCCACAATCCAGCGGCGCGTCGGGTCTTGGCCCGCCTCTTCGCCGCCCTCTTCGGCCAGCCAGCCATAGGTGGGGCGCGCGCCCATCAGCTCTTGCTTGAGCGTCCGTTCCGCTTCGAGATCCGCCTTGCTGACGAAATCCCCGGCACCTTTGACAGAGACCTGCAGGTTTTCGACTTCACGGAAGTCCTTGATCAATGCCCGGCCCGCCTTGCGGGCAGCCTTGATCATAATGTTGAGATTCGCACTGCCAACCATTTGCTGTACCTTCGATGGATCAGGCGCTGCGTATAAGCGCCAATGCCGCGAATGCCAAGGGGCAGATCCAAACTGACGCACCGTGATTTTGATCTGCCCTTGCAATCGCCGCACCGCCCGGCACCATGCCCCCCAATCAACAGATCAAAGGGAGAGACAGATGAGCGACCAGATGCAACAGATCGTGCTGGCCAGCCGCCCCACGGGCGCACCCAGCCAAGAGAATTTCCGCCTTGAGAGCGCGGCAATCCCCAGCCCTGGCGAAGGGGAAATCTTGGTAAAAGTCAGCCATATGTCGTTGGATCCCTATATGCGCGGCCGCATGGACGATGCAAAATCCTACGCCGCACCGGTGCCGATCGGCGGCAAAATGGAGGGCGGCAGCGTTGGTGTGGTCCTGTCATCCAACGCGCCGGGCTTTGCCGAGGGCGATCATGTGTTCGGCCCGTTTGGTTGGGCCACACACAGCACCGCCAATGCCAAAATGTGCCGCAAGCTGGACCCGGCGCAGGCCCCCGTGACCACCTCGCTTGGCGTGCTGGGCATGCCCGGTTTCACTGGTTGGCTGGGTCTCAAGGAATACGGCCGCCCCAAGGCGGGTGAAACCCTCGCCGTTGCTGCGGCAACCGGACCAGTTGGCTCTATGGTCGGGCAGCTTGCCAAGGCGCAGGGGCTGCGAACGGTGGGCATCGCAGGCGGCGCTGAGAAATGTGCGTTGGCCAAGGGCAGCTTTGGCTTTGACGCCTGCATCGACCACCGCGCTTATGACAACGTCAAAGACCTGCGCAAAGCCATGAAAGAAGCCGCACCAGACGGCATCGACGTCTATTTCGAAAACGTCGGCGGGCCGGTTCTGGATGCGGCCCTGTCTTTGATGAACCCACATGGCCGCATCCCCGTCTGCGGGATGATCGCATGGTACAACGCGGGCGGTCTGGGTGCCGACGCTGCCGGTCAGGGGCTGACGGCGCCGAAAATTTGGCGCACGATCTTGGTCAACTTCCTCAGCGTGAACGGCTTTATCATCTCGAACCACTGGGACCGCTTCCCAGAGTTTGTCGCTGAGGTCGCGCCAATGATCGCCGATGGCAGGGTCAAATACCAAGAAGACATCACCGAAGGGCTGGAAAACGCACCGCAAGCCTTCATGGATTTGCTGACCGGCGGCAATCACGGCAAAGCGATTGTGAAAGTCGGCTGACACCCGGGGCCTTGCCCCGGACCCCAGAGGTTTAAGGGCCAAATGAAGAAAAAGGCGCTCTTCTCTTCATTTGGCTCAAAAAACCTCCGGGGGAATCGACGCGCAGCGGCGATGGGGGCTGGCCCCCTATTGCGCTTGCAGTTTACGGGCCTCTTCCCCAGCCAGACGCAACAACTCGTCCATGAACGGTTTGCCCAGATCATCCTCGCGCACGGCGGCATAAAGCCGGCGGGTGATGCCGTCTTTGGTGAGGGGGCGGGTGACATAGTCAGAGCTGTATTTCACCTCGCGCACCACCCAATCGGGCAGCACGGAAACACCGCGATTTGACGCGACCAGCAGCAAGATCACCGCCGTCAGTTCAACCTGCCGGATGGCGGCGGGTTCGACTTTGGCGGGGATCAACAACTGGCTGAAGATATCCAGCCTCGTGCGTTCTACTGGATAGGTGATGAGGGTTTCCGCGCGAAAATCTGCGGCCTCTACATAGGTTTTTTGTGCCAGAGGATGATTGGCCGAGGCGACAAAAACTGGATTGTAGTCAAAGAGTTCGACAAATTTCACGCCCGGCAGTTCCTCTGGGTCGGAAGACACCACCAGATCCACCTCTTCGCGCAGCAGTGCGGGCAGCGCGTCAAAGGCCAGACCGGGGCGGATGTCCACATCCACATCCGGCCAGGCGCGGCGGAAGTGTTCGAGCACCGGAAACAGCCATTCAAAACAGGCGTGGCATTCGATGGCGATGTGCATGCGCCCGGTGCTGCCCTCGCGCAGGCCAGCAAATTCGTCCTGCAGCGCCTGAACCTGCGGCAACACCTGCTGTGCCAATTTCAGCAGCCGTTGCCCTGCGGGCGAAAGCTTCAGCGGCTTGGAACGGCGCACAAAAAGCTCCACGCCCGCCTGATCTTCCAGCCCTTTCACCTGATGGCTGAGCGCGGATTGCGTGATGTTCATCTGTTCGGCGGCGCGGGCCAGACCGCCGGCCTCGTGGATGGCTTGAATCGTACGCAGGTGGCGGAATTCGATATGCATATGAGGCATCACTCATGTTCAAGATGAAAGTTATGAATTTGTCTCACATCAAGAAACATGAGACAAGCAAGGAAATTCGCACATGAGGATCACCGCTATGCCAACCCCTGCCGTTTCATTTGAGGTTTTTCCACCCCGTAACGTGGATGCCGCGTTCAAACTGTGGGACACCGCGCAGGCGCTGGCCCCGTTGGCGCCGCGGTTTTTCTCGGTCACTTACGGCGCTGGCGGCACGACGCGCGACTTAACTCATGATGCAGCGCATGTTCTGGCGCGGACCTCTGGCTTGCCGGTGGCCGGGCATCTGACCTGTGTCGGGGCCAGCCGCGCCGATACCTTGGCCGTTGCCAAAGGGTATGCCGAGATCGGCGTGACCGATATTGTTGCCCTGCGCGGCGATCCTGAAGGCGGGGCGGATACATTCACCCCGCATCCCGATGGGTTTCAGGACAGTTGCGAGCTGATCACAGCGCTGGCGGAAACCGGCACATTCAACATTCGTGTGGGTGCCTATCCTGATGTGCACCCCGAAGCGGCAGACGCCCAAGCCAATGTCAACTGGCTCAAGCGCAAGTTTGAGGCGGGCGCAGATGAGGCGATCACCCAGTTTTTCTTTGATGCCGACAGCTTTCTGCGGTTCCGTGATGCCTGTGCCAAAGCGGGCATCGACAAGCCGGTGACCCCCGGTATTTTGCCCATCGTGAACTGGAAATCCGCCCGCAGTTTTGCCCAGCGCTGTGGCACCCCGATCCCTGATTGGCTGGATCAGGCCTTTGACGCGGCGATCCGGGATGATCGGCATGATCTGTTGGCCACAGCCCTGTGCACTGAAATGTGCAGCAAGCTGGTGGATGAAGGGGTTGATGCCTTGCATTTTTACACCCTGAACCGCCCCGATCTGACACGCAACGTGTGCCGGGCCTTGGGTGTCATGCCGCAGATTGCCCTTTCGGACGTGGCGTAACAGCTTGCACTTTCACGGTTTTGCGCCCTAGCATTTGCGCAAATATCCAAACCGGAGAGTGCCATGCCCCGCGTTGCCGAACGCCCTGAAGACCTGCTGAGCCAAAGCGAGGCGTTGTCCTTGTCGGGGCTCGAATTCATGCAGCGGATTGTGGATGGCACGAACCCCGGTCCGCCGATTGGGCAGACCATGGGTTATACACTGTTAGAGGTTGAAGAAGGCCGCGCCGTGTTTCGCGGTGCGCCCACATTCATGATGACCAACCCAATGGGCACGGTGCATGGCGGCTGGTACGGCACCTTGCTGGACAGTGCGATGGCCTGCGCGGTGATGACCAAAGTGCCGCGCGGCAGCGTCTACACAACGTTGGAATACAAGATCAATATCCTGCGGGCGATCCCGATTGGCATGGAGGTCGACACCATCGGCATCGCAGATCATGTCGGCCGGTCCACCGGGGTGGCGCATGGTGAAATCCGCGGTGTTGAAGATGGCAAGCTTTATGCCACCGGATCGACAACCTGCATTGTGATGAAGCTCGGCTAGCGCGTCACCGCATCAACGAGGCTTGAGCGCACGGGTTTTGCGCGCCCTTGGTGTTCTTGCAGCGTCTCATGCAGGCGCTCTGACGGATCGGCCCCAACCTTTCGCTTGCGGCGGCTCATGAACATTTTGCCGTAGCCGCGCCATTTGCCCGCAGAGGGCGCATCAATGTCCTGATCAAATCGCAGTTTCCATCCGGCGGGCATCGGCAGTCCGGTCTCTTCGATCCGGGCCAAAAGCCACACCAGCGGGATATTGGCCAAGGGCCGCGCGGCCTCATATCCGCCAAGCTGGCCGCCAACATCACCGTGGGTGCCGCGAAACCAAACCTGTTCGACGTGGCCATTGAACCCGGCATGGGTTTCCCAAAGCACCGGCGCAAAGGCGAGGCGGGATTCGTGAAACGCCAGCGCGTGGAACCCGTTGCGAATGGTCCCGCCCAGATCGTGGTTGTGAAAGGCATGGCGCGGCTCCGTCAACCGCCACAGCACCGGGGCGTTGATCCCGAGGGATTTGACTGTATCCCAGACGCCAATCGCCTCAATCTCGACCCGCTCGTGGCAATGCACATCGGCAAAGGCCCGCGCCGCAGCGCCAAACGGGTTGTTCTCATAATGACGGTAAGCATCGCGGATGTTCCGCTCGGTCGCGCAATCGGCGCGGAGCAGACCGACCTGATCCATGATGCCTGCAAGGCTGCGCACCGCATAGGCACCGCGCGAATAGCCAAGCATATATATCTTGTCACCGGGTCTGAACCGCGAAGCCAGATAGCCATAGGCGCGTTTGATCTGGCGGTTGATGCCACGCCCCATCGCCACATCCACAGCGGACCGCCAGTCGCGCCATTGCAAACCCGGCTCATAATAAATGGAAATGTCGCTGCCCATCTCTCGCAAAAGGGTATAGGCGCGGCCCGCATTGGTCTGGCTCTCCGGATCGAGGGAAGACATCGTGCCGTCGAGGATGATCACATGGGTGACATTGCCCCGCCGCGGACCGAAGTCAGAGGCAGGGCGATGCCAAAGACGCCCGAACAGGCGGCTGAGAAAGCTGTCATTCCGCAGCGATGGACGCACCTTTCAACATCTCCCAAACACGGTGCGGCGTGAATGGCATATCTGCCTGCCGCACCCCCTGATCCCACAGTGCATCCTGCACCGCGTTCGATATCGCCGCGAGCGCGCCAACCGTGCCCGCCTCGCCGCAGCCCTTCATTCCCATGAGATTGGCCGTTGAGGGCACCGGCTCTGACGTGAAAGAAATATTGGGAAGATCCGCCGCGCGGGGCAAGGCATAGTCCATAAACGATGCCGTGAGCAGCTGGCCGTCCTCGTCATAGACAACCCGTTCCTGCACGGCCTGCCCAATGCCCTGAGCGACCCCGCCATGCACCTGACCTTCGGCCAGCATCGGGTTGATAAGATTGCCAAAATCATCAACCACGGTGTAGCGATCGGTGGTTACAACGCCGGTCTCGGGGTCAATCACAACCTCGGCAACATGCGCCCCGTTGGGGTAGCTGCGCCCCGGCAATGTGGCGCGTTCGTGATGCTCCAGCAGATCCTCGCGGCCCTTCTCGCGGGCCATCTCGGCAACCTCCAGCATCGTTGGTGTCAGGTTGGACCCATCGGCGCGGAACCGTTCATCGTCAAATTCGACCGCACTGGCAGGCACGCCCATTTCCTCGGCCAGAAAGGCCGTGAAGGCCTCGGTCATTTTGGCCACCGTCGCCAGCGTCGCGGTGTTCTGCGTGGTGACCGAGCGTGAACCGCCGGTGCCGCCGCCCTGTTTGATCAAGTCGGAATCCCCCTGCACCACGGTGATCAGTTCTGCGGGAATGCCCGTCTGATCTGACAGGAACTGCGCATAAACTGTCTCATGCCCTTGGCCGTTGCTTTGGGTGCCGACAAAGATCTTCACCGTGCCATCCTCTTCAAAGACCACCTTGGCCCCTTCCGAAGGATCGCCCAGAATGCTTTCGATATAGTAACACAGGCCCTGCCCGCGCAGCAGGCCGCGCGCTGCATCCGCAGCGCGGCGCGCCTCAAATCCGGCGCGGTCGGCCTCGGCCGCCATTCGGGTCAGCAGGCGGTTGAATTCGCCCACGTCATAGGTCTCACCCGTGGCGGATGTATAGGGAAACTGATCGGGTTTGATAAAGTTGATCCGCCGCAGCTCCCATGGATCAATGCCCAGCTCGCGGGCGGCACGATCCATCAACCGCTCCAGCACATAAATCGCCTCAGGCCGTCCGGCGCCGCGATAGGCGTCCACCTGCACGGTGTTGGTGTAGTACCCTTCGACCTGCAACCAGGTGGTCTGAACGTCGTAAACACCCATCAATACCCGGCTGAACAGCAAGGTCTGAATGGGCTGGCCAAACTGCGAGTTATAGGCACCCAAATTGCAGCGGGTGCTAACCCGATATGCGGTGATCTTGTTGTTTGTATCAAAGGCAAACTCGGCCAGCGAGGTCAGATCGCGACCGCCATTGTCGGTCAGCATCGCCTCTGTCCGCTCCGACATCCAGCGCACCGGACGGCCCAAGACCCGCGCCGCCTGCGCCACGCTGAAATACTCCGGATAGGTCATGCCCTTCATGCCAAAGCCGCCGCCGGTGTCCGGGTTGGTGACGCGCACCTGTTCTTCCTCAAGATCAAAGGCCTTTTGCAAGAACCCCTTGTGCACCCAGACGCCCTGCCCGTTGATCGACACATGAACCCGGCCGTTGTCCCATTCGGCGTAACAGCCGCGCGGCTCAATCGAATTGACGATGATGCGGTTGTCATCCACCTGCAACGCCACGGTTTTGGCTGCCGCATCAAAGGCGGCCTGCGTTGCGGCCTCATCGCCCATGCCCCAATCAAAGGCACAATTGTCGGGCGCCTCATCGTGCACGGCCGCGCCGCCGCGGGCCATATCCACCTTGGCCGGCAGATCATCGACGTCAAACATGATCATCTCGGCCGCATCCCGCGCCTGCGCCAAACTGTCCGCCACGATCAAGGCCACCGGCTCACCCACATAGCGGACCTTGTCCTTGGCCAACATCGGGCGCTGCGGCTTGGCCCCTTTGGTGCCATCGCGGTTGTCGACCACGGCCCCGGCCATGGAAATATCCATGCCCGCCGCCTCAAGATCCGCGCAGGTCAGGACCAGATGCACGCCCTCAAGCTCGGCCGCATCGCTGACGTCCAACTCGGTGATGACCCCATGGGCAACCGAAGAGCGAAAGAAGAAACCGTGCAGTGATCCTTGCGGCGCAATGTCATCAACGTATTGCCCCTCACCGGTGAGAAACCGCATGTCCTCGGTCCGCTTGACCGGCTGACTTTTACCAAACTTATCCATCTGCGGATCCTCCAACACTATATTAGGTACAACAGATAAAGGGCTGAGGCGGCTTGTCCAGCCAGAACCGGCAGCCCGCGCTGATAACGCAGGGTAGAGTTTTTCTTGCCAAATGAAGCAATACAACCGCTCTGACATCAAGCGAAGCCTGTGCGGCGGGGCGCATACCCCTATCCCGCTTCATTTGGCCCTTAAAACTCTCCCGTATTCACCGCCCGCGCCGTGCTTTTGCGGCGGCAGCGCAGGAACACGGGCCGGAGGGCGGGGCGATCTGCGCTTTTGCGCAGGAGCGGCGGCCAGCCGCCCTTTCCCTTACTGCAATCCTCCGGTAGACCCCCATCCCAAACGACCACAGGATTTACGATCATGGCTCTGGACAAAACATTCGACGCCGCCGAAGCGGAAAAGCGGCTTTATGCGGCATGGGAAAAGGCCGGGGCCTTCAAGGCCGGCGCAAACGCCAGCCGGGATGAGACCTTTTCCATCATGATCCCGCCGCCCAATGTCACCGGCGTTCTGCACATGGGTCATGCGTTCAACAACACGCTTCAGGACATCCTGATCCGCTGGCACCGGATGCGCGGTTTTGACACGCTTTGGCAGCCCGGTCAGGACCACGCGGGCATTGCCACGCAGATGGTGGTGGAACGCAAACTGGCCGAGACCCAGCAGCCTTCGCGCAGCGAAATGGGCCGCGAAGCGTTTCTTGAAAAAGTTTGGGAATGGAAAACCGAATCTGGCAACACGATCATTGACCAACTCAAGCGCCTTGGCGCGTCCTGCGACTGGGATCGCAACGCCTTTACCATGTCCGGCGCGCCAAACGCCCCGGCGGGTGAGGAAGGCAACTTCCACGACGCTGTGATCAAAGTCTTTGTGGACATGTATAACAAAGGGCTGATCTACCGGGGCAAGCGTCTGGTGAACTGGGATCCGCATTTCGAGACCGCGATTTCCGATCTGGAAGTCGAAAACATCGAAGTTGACGGCCACATGTGGCATTTTAAGTACCCACTCGCCGGGGGCGCCACTTACACCTATGTTGAAAAAGACGAAGACGGCAACGTCACGTTGGAAGAGGTGCGCGATTATATTTCCATCGCCACCACGCGGCCTGAGACTATGCTGGGCGATGGCGCGGTTGCGGTGCACCCATCGGACGAACGCTATGCCTCCATCGTCGGCCAGCTTTGCGAAATTCCTGTTGGTCCGAAAGAAAGCCGCCGTTTGATCCCGATCATCACGGACGAATATCCGGACAAGGATTTTGGCTCTGGCGCAGTGAAGATCACCGGCGCCCATGATTTCAACGACTATGAAGTTGCCAGGCGCGGCAACATCCCGATGTACAACCTCATGGACACCAAAGGCGCCATGCGGGCCGATGGCCTTGCCTATGCCGAAGAGGCCGCGATTGCCCAACGCATCGCGGCTGGCGAGGAAGCGTTCGACGTGGCCAAGATCGCCGCAATGAACCTTGTCCCCGAGGCCTATCGCGGCATGGACCGGTTCGAAGCCCGCAAGGCCGTGGTTGCCGACATCACCGCCGAGGGTCTCGCGGTGATGACCGATGCCGATGATCCGCGTCTGGGCAAGCCGAAGAAAAAGAAGAAGCAGGACGAAGCCGAAGTTGAGGCCGGTCCGGTGCCGCTGGTCGAGGCCAAGAAGATCATGCAGCCCTTTGGCGATCGCTCCAAAGTGGTGATCGAGCCGATGCTGACCGATCAGTGGTTTGTGGACACCGCCAAGATCGTCGGCCCCGCCATTGACGCGGTGCGCAACGGCGATGTGCAGATCATGCCTGAGCAGGACAAGAAGGTCTATTTCCACTGGCTCGAGAATATCGAGCCGTGGTGTATTTCACGCCAGCTTTGGTGGGGGCATCAGATTCCCGTTTGGTTTGACGCGGACGGCAAGGAATACTGCGCCGCAACCGAGGCCGAAGCGCAGGCAATGGCGCCCGGCAAATCCTTGACCCGCGACCCCGATGTTCTCGACACATGGTTCTCTTCCGGCCTTTGGCCCATCGGCACGCTGGGCTGGCCCGAACAGACCGAGGCGCTGGACAAATACTTCCCCACCTCCGTCCTGATTACCGGCTTCGACATCATCTTCTTCTGGGTCGCCCGGATGATGATGATGCAATACGCCGTGGTTGATCAAAAGCCGTTCAACACGGTCTATGTCCATGCTCTTGTCCGCGACGAGAAGGGCAAGAAGATGTCGAAGAGCCTCGGCAACGTGCTTGATCCGCTTGAATTGATTGATGAATACGGCGCGGATGCGGTGCGGTTTACGGTAACGGCGATGGCCGCGATGGGCCGCGATCTGAAGCTGTCGACGGCGCGGATTGCAGGTTATCGCAACTTTGGCACCAAGCTATGGAACGCGCATCGTTTTGCCGAGATGAACGGTGTGTTCACTGGCACGCAGGCGGACATGCCGAAACCCGAGGCAACCTTGAACAAATGGATCGTCGGCGAATGTGCCCGTATCCGCGAAGAGGTGGATCAGGCGCTGGAAAGCTACCGTTTCAACGATGCGGCCAATGCGCTTTATGCCTTTGTCTGGGGCAAGGTGTGCGATTGGTATGTAGAGCTGTCCAAACCGCTGTTGCAAGATGACGCGCCAGAGGCCGCCGAGACGCGCCAGACCATGGGGTGGGTGCTTGATCAATGTCTGATCCTGATGCATCCGATCATGCCCTACATTACCGAAGAGCTGTGGCAGACCACCGCCAGCCGCGCCAAGATGTTGGTGCATGCCGATTGGCCGACCTATGGCACGGCCGATTTGCTGGATACTGAGGCGGACCGCGAATTGAACTGGGTGATTGGCCTGATTGAAAGCATCCGCTCGGCACGCCAGCAGATGCATGTGCCTGCGGGATTGAAGGTGCCGATGCTGGTCACCGATCTGGACGACGCGGGACAGGCCGCATGGGATCGCAACGAGGTGATGATCAAGCGCTTGGCGCGTGTGGAAAGCCTTGAGAAAACTGGCGATTTCCCCAAGGGGACGGTTTCGATTGCGGTGCCGGGGGCCAGCTTTGGCCTGCCTTTGGCCGGGCTGATTGATATTGGCGAGGAAAAGACGCGGTTGCAGAAATCCTTGGACAAGCTGGGCAAGGAGATTGGCGGTCTGAAGGGGCGGTTGAACAACCCCAAATTTGCTGCCTCCGCCCCCGAAGAGGTTGTCGCCGAGGCGCAGGCCAATCTGGATGCGCGGCAGGAAGAAGCCGATCAGCTTCAGGCGGCATTGGATCGTTTGGCCGAGATGGAGTGATCCGAAGGCCGCGCGATGCGCGGTGCTTTTCATTGGTGCTTGTCGCAGCCTGAGCCAATCACGGTGATGCTGGTGGCTGGTCAAACGGGTTTGATATTGCTGAGATGGTGTTCAGGGCGCAATGCGTCCTGAACGACCTTGGTCAAGGGTTAATGCGAGTCGCAGCGGCGTCAAGGGCAGGCCGCGCCAATGGCGCGGTCGCGCTGCGATCCTTGACCCCGCTTCGAATCGCGTGCGGACTAGTCGAACTTGGCGGGGCGTTTTCCGAACTCGGCGGCGACCACTTCCATTTGTTCGGGTTTGCCCATCAGCGCCACTTGTTCTTGGGATTCTGCCAGCAGGACCGCATTGGCGTCTTGGGTTTCTGCCGTATCGATCAGGCGTTTGGCCGCGCGGATGGCAGAGGGGCTTTTGCCGGCGATAACAGTCGCGAGTTCAGTTGCCGCCGCGAGCGGATCATCCGCCGTTTGGGTGATCAGGCCCCAGGCCAGCGCCTGCGCTGCATCCACCGGCATCGCCGTGTAGGTCAGCAGGCGCAGCACGTCGCTGCGCACCAGTTTGGGCAGCAGGACCATACCGCCCATATCCGGCACGATACCCCATTTCATCTCCATGACGGCAAATTTGGCGCCCGGCGCAGCGATACGGATGTCCGCACCCAGCGCGAGTTGCAGTCCCGCACCATAGCACGCTCCATGCACCGCCGCGATCACCGGGATGTCGAGCCGCGCCCAGATCATCGCGACCTCTTGCCATTGGTTGGTGGTCTCATCGCCGTGGGTGCGCGGCATCAAGAGTTCTGCGGGGTCTTTCCCGATCATGCCCGACAGGCCCGAAATGTCGATCCCGGCGCAGAACGCTTTGCCCTCGCCCGAGATAACAGCCACCCGCGCCTTGCTTTCGGCGATTTCCTGTCCGGCGGCGATGATCCCGTCGATCATGGCTTGGTCAACGGCGTTCATCTTGTCGGCGCGGGTCAGGCGCACAAAAGCGATGTGGTTTTCATAGGTGACGGTGACGCGGGCCATGCTGTCCTCCTGCTTGGGCAGGGGCATAACACCCGATCCGGTCTTGCGTGAAAAGCAGAACGTGGCGGCAGCGCTGGTTTTTACGGAACCAGCCGGTCAATCGCCCGCATCATGCCGAGGCTTTTGTCATAGACCAGTGTCAGAACCCGCCGTGCGGCGGGTTTGGTGGCCAGCATTGGCACGCTGCGAATGGTACCGGCGGCCACGGTTGCAGCGATAAAGCCGCGTCTGGTGAGGTTTGCCATGGATGGCGCTCCCGTTGTTGCGAATGATTCTCATGTAGGCATCCTCCGCAGATTTGCAACCCTTGCCCCCTGCCCCGGCTGGGCCTATCACTTTTGCATGACCCGATATCGCTTGACCCCGCTTGCCCAATCCCTGCCCGCCACTGTGCCATTTGTTGGCCCTGACACCCATGAGCGGCAGGTTGGCCGTGCGTTCGTGGCGCGCATTGGTGCGAATGAGAATGTATTTGGCCCCTCGCCCAATGCGGTTAAGGCGATGGCCGAGACAGAGCAATGGATGTACGGCGATGCAGAAAGCTATGAGCTGCGCCGTGCTTTGGCGGCCCATCATGGCACGACGATGGATCACATTATCGTGGGTGAAGGTATCGACGGGCTACTGGGCTATCTGGTGCGGTTGTTTGTTGGGCAAGGCGATGCGGTGGTGACCTCAGACGGCGCCTATCCAACGTTTAACTACCACGTGGCAGGCTTTGGCGGCACGATCCACAAAGTGCCTTACCGGGACGATCACGAAGACCCCTCCGCCCTGTTTGCCAAGGCCGCAGAGGTGGATGCCAAGCTGGTGTATCTGGCCAATCCCGACAATCCGATGGGCACATGGCACAGCGGTGCCACTTTGGCCCAGGCGATGGAGGGTTTGCCGGCGGGATCGCTATTTGTGCTGGACGAGGCCTATGTGGAATGCGCGCCGGAGGGGACGGAACTGCCGCTGCCCAAGGATGATCCGCGGGTGATCAGAATGCGCACCTTTTCAAAAGCTTATGGCCTTGCCGGGGCGCGGGTTGGATATGCAATGGCCGCGCCAGAGTTGATCACCGCCTTTCACAAGGTGCGCAACCATTTCGGTATGAACCGCGCCGCACAGGCCGGAGCATTGGCGGCATTGCAAGATCAGGAATGGCTGGCGCAAACGCTGGACCGGGTATCGCGCGCGCGAAATCGGATCGGACAGATCGCAGCCGACAACGGGCTGACACCGCTGCCCTCGGCCGCAAATTTTGTGGCTGTGGATTGCGGCCGCGACGGGGCTTTTGCCAAGGCCGTGCTGGATGGTTTGGTGGCGCGGGGTATCTTTGTGCGTATGCCATTTGCGACCCCGCAAAACCGCTGTATCCGGATCAGCTGTGGCACTGATGCGCAGCTTGATGCGCTGGCCGCCGCGTTGCCCGCCGCGATTGAGGATGCAAAAAACACCTGACCTGCGGGATTTGCGGACTATAGTCCTTGGCAGTCAGCCAACGGATACCTCATGCGCGATACCAATGACCGCCCCGCCGCCCCCAATTACACCACCGCTTGTGTGGTCATGTTCGGTATCAATCTGACATGGATCCTCATGGCGATCTGGGTGGTTTGGGGATTGTTGGCGGCTGCCGCGACCGGCTGGGCCGTCAACCGGGTGATCAGCCGCATTGATGCGGCTCGCAGTTAATCCGAACGCTTTTTACACAGCCCCGCCGATCACTGCCGCCGCGGCGTCCAGCGCCCCGGACCCGCGTTCGATGTTCAGCGCAGACAACCCTGCCTCAATGCCACCCAGCATGCCCATGATCATATGTCCGTTCACATGGCCCATATGCCCCAGCCGAAAAAACCCGTCACGGGCCGGATCTCCGGGCGCGGCCATGCCCAACCCGATACCAAGCGTGAGACCGAGGTTTTGCTCCACCCAGTTGCGCAGCTCCGTCGCCTGAGGGGACTGAAGCCGCAGCGCGGTCACCGCATGGCTGCGATGCGACCGGTCGGCGATATTGATGGCAAAACTGCCTTTTTGTGACCAGGCCTCGCAGGCGGCCCAAACCGCCTCGGCCAGCACGGCGTGGCGCTGCCAGATATGTTCCATACCTTCATCATGGATCATGTCCAGTGCCGCCCGCAGGCCATACAGATGTTGGGTCGGTGCGGTGCCGCAATGGTATTCAAAAAGCTCCACCCCGTTTGCACGCTGGGTCCAATCCCAATAGCGGCTGACACGGGGCAACCGCGCCCGCGCCTCAGCCGCGCGATCGTTGAAGAACACAAAAGCCAAACCGGGCGGCACCATCAGCCCCTTTTGGCTGGCGGTGACGGCGATATCGACGCCCCATGTATCCATCTCAAAACGGTCACAGCCCATGGACGCGATGCAATCAGCCATCAACAACGCGGGGTGCCCTGCGGCATCCAGAGCCCCGCGCAAAGCAGCCAGATCGTTGCGCACGGAACTTGACGTATCCACATGAACGCCCAGCACCGCCTTGATTTCATGGGCTTTGTCAGCCTCCAATATCTCTGCGATACGGTCCATTTGGATAGGAGAGTTGCGGCCGAAGTCTATCAATTCCACCTCGGCGCCCAGAGCTTTGGCCATTTCGCCCCAACTGATGCCAAAGTGACCGGTTGCGGGCACGAGTACTTTGTCGCCCGGCGTGATCACATTGCACAGCGCCGCCTCCCAGCCGGCATGGCCATTGCCGATGTACATCGCAGCATGGTGTTTGGTTCGGGCGACCTTTTTCAGATCCTCCATCAACCCCGGCATCATCTCGACCAGTTCACCAGCATAGATGTTGGGTGTCGGCCGGTGCATAGCGGTCAGGACCGCGTCCGGCATGACCGACGGGCCGGGGATGGCCAGATAAGGACGCCCCTGCGCCAATGAGATGGAATGTGCCATAGCGACCCTGAATTTATTGAGTTTCAACCGCACATTAGGCTGCTTGCTTGCCGCGTCAACCAGATGGCGGACACTTGCCCTGATCGGCCGCGTTACGTACAACGGCCAAAGGGTTTCGAAAGGATCGACCGGGGATGAATGACCAAACCTATACGTCCGGTGATCTGCTGCGCTGGCTTTGGAAGAACTATCTGAAAAAGCATATTGGCCTTATGGCGCTGGCCACGTTCTTTATGATTATCGAGGGCAGTACTCTGGGCGCTTTGGCGCGGCTGATGGAGCCGATGTTCGATCAGGTGTTTGTTGCCGGGGAAAAGGACGCCCTGCTTTGGGTTGGTTTGGTGTTGATCGGCATTTTCATTTTGCGGGCTGTGGCAGGTGTGTCGCAAAAGGTTTTGTTGACCCGCGTGGCGCAGCGCACAGCGGCGGATATGCGCATTGATCTGCTCGGCCGGATGATGAAGCAGGACGGCGCGTTCCATCAATCGCACCCCCCCGGTTTCCTGATCCAGCGAGTGCAATCGGATGTGAACTCTGTCGGGGATGTCTGGCGGGCGGTGATCACCGGCGCGGGGCGCGATTTCATCGGGCTGATGGTGCTTTTGGGAGTTGCGATATCCATTGATCCGGTTTGGGCCCTGCTGGCCTGTGTCGGCATTCCGGTGATGGTGCTGCCTGCGGCCGCCGCACAGCGGTTTGTGCGCCGCCGGTCCCGCGAGGCCAAGGATCTGGGCGCCAAT
>Ga0316202_10001373_pt1 | contig 19187 bp, 20 predicted proteins | sample 3monrhotite_MG_FD_204934 | JGI IMG/M metagenome (GOLD analysis project Ga0316202, IMG submission 204934) | Microbial mat bacterial communities from mineral coupon in-situ incubated in ocean water Damariscotta River, Maine, United States -... | ecosystem: Environmental > Aquatic > Marine >... | reverse complement strand
ACATGCCTGAGCTTCAATTAGAGGTATACCAAAGCCTTCGCCACCAGACAGAGAAGTAAACACATCAAACATGTTGTACAAGTTTGCCATCTCTGCAACTTTAAGTCCGTCATCTTGAGTAAGCTTGGTAGTAAAGATTACTTTGTCCCCAAGATTGTACATGTCTCTATGGAGGTTAAAGTCCCAGCCTATGTTTGGCTGGTTATAAGCATGCATCCACAGAACTGCATTGTCCATGGGTTTTGCTACAGTTACGTCTTCAGACCTGCAGTGTTTACAGCTAGTAGGCATAGAAACCAATGCTCTTTTTTGCCTATTGTATTCACCTCTGGTTACTCTACCGCAACAATTGCAGGTAACGTAATTGCCAGAAGATAAAAAGTATATAACTTCAAATAAGTTCCAAGGATTTTTTCTGGTTTGATCTTTACCAACCCAGCCTATAATAAACTTATCCATTATAGATTCTGATACTTCGCGCCTAAGTTGTTGTTTCTTTTCATTAGAGTACTTATGAAATAAATTAGCATCTACTCCATGGTAAACCATTTCAGGGCGTCTACCTGTAAGATCTTTTACAGCTTCTGCACCAAAATTGCTACAAACAATGCTAGTATCGGCATCATTTATAATCTTCTTATATCTTTGAGGAGTAGGAGTTCCATCAATAGGCATGTACTGGATGTACTTATAGCCAAACTTTGGCTTAAGCGCACCTATATGTTCTATCATGTAGGTATCTGCAAGTGTCCAAATAAGATCTGGTTTAAGTTGATGAAGTAACCCAGGAAAAGATTGTGCTCCCCATTTATCTTGTTCAACAGGAGCTTTACTGCCATCTGGATTAGTATTCATGTTAGTAGGAACAATATTCCAAGGCACCTTTTCGATTTCTTTCATCTTAAACCAGCCTTGTTGTACAATTTCGTACTTGCCGGTTCTAAGAAGCCTTGTCCAGACATCTCTTATCTGTGAACCAAAAGAAGTATGATTATCTGCTGCATAACCGCAGATAAGGACTTTTATTTTCTGTTCTTCAGTACTCATTTAGTTCTTTCCTTATAGAGTCTACCCAGGAGTCTGGAAGATCTTTGATAACAAATCTTTGATCACAGATCTTATTGAATGGACAAGAATTACACTTAGTTTTAGAACTGTTTGGTAAATATACTTGTGCCTCTATCATAGATATAGCATTTTCCAGTATCTGTAAAGCTATATTTAGGTACCTTTTAGAAAGTTTATTTGCAAGACGTGGATGACCAAAGTAAGACATATATCTATGATTACATGGATACTCCAGCTTAAGATCTATGTCTTCTATAAAGTTTCTAGATAATCCAACCTTTAAATTGTCATAGTTTTGTATATACTTGTAAGTTTTGTCGTCTATGAAAGAGACAAACTCATACTCGCGCTTGCTTCTGTTCTTGTCATTCCTGATCACCATCAGGTCTAGTTTGGATTCAATAAAACTATTATTACATTTTGTATAAATAGGGTAATTAAATAAAGCAATTATATCTTTAGTTATATCGATATAGTCAAGAACGGTATTAATAGATATAAGACCTTGGGCGTACAGCTCAACTAGTCTGTCAGTTTCTCTGCAATTGACAGATATTTCAGAAAATTTTTCTTTGAAAGCCTCAGCTGCGTCTGATATAAAGGCGCGAGGGTGCTTTCTTTTTAGTCCCCATTCATTGGCTATAATGAAAACTGCATCTTTCATTGCTTCAACAAATACTTCGTTGGCACTGATTGGTTTGTAAGGCAGCTTAAGCTCATGCTTATATCTGTAATACAATCCACAGAATATGTAGTCTTCGATAGCATTTAGTTTGTAGATTGTACTCATTGACGTAAGGATAACATGGAAAACGACTTAGAACTTCTTAAGCCTAAAGTAATGGCCTATCTGAAAGACTACCTCATAGATATGGGAGTAGAAATTACAGATAAAGGTAACGACTCTTGGATATGCTGTCTTAATCCAGAGCATGACGATAGAAATCCTTCCATGCATTTTGTGCCTGGGCAAAATGAAACAATGCTGAAATGCTTCTCTTGCCAAGCCAACTATAACATATTCCATGTAGCCAACATACTTGAAAACAAAGGGATGTCTGGTAAAGAATTTGTATATGATAATTTATATTATTTATGCGATAAGTACGAAATAGCATACGAAAAAAAGAAGCTAACAGAACAAGAGATTAGAGAACTAGAAGCCAGGAAGGCGTATCGTGACGCAGCAAAAATATTTACAAAGCTTTCTCTCAAAGACAAAGATTTTTCTTTTACTCACACTAGAGCTCGCGGTATTTCTGACACTATTGCTATTGACATGGGTGTGGGCACTGTTTACTGGAATAACTTCAAAGAAGAAATGAAAGCCCTGGGCTATGAAGAGCAGTGGCTTGAAAGCATAGACATTGGCCCTGACTTCATTGGCTTAGATTATATGACTTTCTTATTAAAAGATCACAAAGGCGACTGTATAGGTCTTGCCAGACGCTGGATGAACTGGAGTAAGAAAGACGGTGAAGCAGCTAGAGCTGCAGGACAACACTACATGCCTAAGTATAAGAATACTAGCGGTACAAAGAATCCTGCATATAATAAGAGTCAATTTTTATATGGCTTATATAAAGCCATAGAAGCAAGAACTAGCAAAATAGATCTTGTAGAAGGCTACACTGATGTCATTGCTATGATGCAAGCAGGCCATAGTCATGTAGCTGCAGTCTGTGGCACAGCTGTTACTAAGCACCAAGTACAGCTGCTAAAAGATCTAGGATTTACGAATATAAACCTGACTCTTGATGCTGACGATGCCGGCATATCAAATATGGACAAACATCTTGATGCATTCAAGTCTACACCTGGTATTAGAACTACCCTTACAGTGCTTGAATTTGCTGACGAGGTAGCACAAGAAGATAGAGATCCGTGTTACTGGATTCAGATACATGGACTTGATGAGTACTTTGGTCTTAAAAGGAAGACTGCCTTTGACTGGCAATTAGAAAAATTGATTGCTAAAAAGATTCCTTTTGATGAAATAGCTAAGTCCATGGTAGACTACATCCTCGCAGAGTCATCCGCTATCGACAGAGAAGTTCTTGTTAAAGAACTTAGTAGAAGAACGGGGATTAGTCGTGACGCCATACAAGAAGAGATTAATAACAGAACTAATAGTAGTGTCGACAAGGCTGTTAACGACGCTCTTAGAAGATTACCTCACGTCACGGATGCAAGAGAGAAGATCGAACTACTCAAAGAGGCAACGCAAGAAGCAGAAAACTCGGTAGCCGACTATAGTAAAACTGATCTCTCCGTAGCTGCCAGCTATGCCACTATTGAGTCTATTACTTCTGACTTCATGAAGGATACTCCAGGACTTACAGGCTGGGATTGCGGCATACAAAATATCAATAAAAACTTTGGTGGTATACCTAAATCAAAGGAGCTAATTGGATTTGCTGGTAACCCTAATACCGGTAAGTCCACACTACTATACAACATTGCATATGGTCTTATAAATAACAATCCTAAAGGATTGACTTGTGCTTTCTGGTCCCTGGATGATCCGGTAGAGGCGGTCATTGCAAAAATGCTTGCGATAAAGACCGGCTTTAATATCAACCAGTGTAAGCATGCTGGCAATATGATTCCTGGCCATAATATGGCTGTTAAAGACGACAACTCCTATAAGGATGCCGTCGGCTGGATTAAAGACATGGTAAGAGGCAATAGATTCCTTACTCAATCTACCGCTATGGGTGAGACCACAGATACTTGTGAGAAATGGATAAGATCTATTAAGGATGAGACTGGGAATGACATTGTCTTATTTATTGATAGTTTCCATAACATTTCAGGCAGTGGTGATGATGAACGTATTAAGGCTAAGCGCGCATCAGAGTGGATGCAAAAGATATCTGATGTCTTAGATCTTACAATCATATGTACAATGGAATGCAATAAGCAGGCACAGACTTCCAAGAAGCCGCGCATAGAACACCTTGGTGAGTCAGGTAAGATGGCGTTTTCGTTCAAGCTGCTTGGCATGGTGTACAACGACTTGCATGAGAACAGAGAAAAAGCTAAGTCGTACTGGATAGATGGCGAAAGAAAGCGCCCTGTAATTGAAGTTGCTTATGAAAAAAATAAGATTACTTCTTATAAGGGCACAAATTACTTTAAGTTTTATGATGACCAAGCCAAGCTTGAAGAGATATCATTTGATGAAATGCAAGCAATGAGACAACAAGAACATCAAAATAGAGTAGAAAAAGATACTGGAATACCTAACGTAAACCTTTTTGATAGGAGTGACAATGGCTTCAGTGGTATTGGATAGAATAAAGAAGCTGATCTGTAATCCTTATGTAAACGAAACGCGCAAAAAAGGTGGAAGACATCCTAGTAGTGCCAGTACAGTTTATGTAAATGAACATGGAGAAACTGTAGTTGCCGGAACCTGTCTTAGAAAACAGTGGTATTCTGCAAGACACTATGAAGAGTCAGGTGATCGAAATGCCGAAGGCATTATGAAAGCACTGGCTGGTGATCTCTGGTCTCAGTTTCTTGTTGATCGAGTTAAAGAAGCCGGCTTCTGGTATGGCGATGAGACTAGATTCTATAATCAAGATTTAGATATTTCAGGCAGAGTAGACATTATTGTTTCCGAAGAAAATACCGGTCACCCTGTAGGTGTAGAAGTAAAATCTGTTGGAACCTTTGTTTCTAAAGGTGTAATTAAACCTACAGCTGCGTATCCTTTAGCTCCTAAAGAAGACCATGTTATGCAAAGCATGATATATTTGCATCATTATCAAAATGCTATTAAAAAATGGGTAATACTATACTTAGATAGAAATACCATGGAAATGGCAGAACATACTATTAGGATTGAAAAAGACAAGGATGGTTACCATTTCCCTGTTGTGTCCAATGATATGGGTGTCAAGGAATGGAAACACATTAGGCTTGAAGACATAATTAAGCGATGGCAAGAATTAGAAGTACATGTAAAAAATAAAACGTTGCCAGACAGAGATTATCAGATACAGTATCCTAACACACATATAGCAAGGCTATATGAAACTGACCGTCTAACAAAGACGGAAAGAGGCAAAATCGCTAAGCGTATTGAGTCGGGTAAGTTTCAAGACACTGACCCACCGCTTATGCCTAAGGGAGACTGGCAGTGCAGATATTGTCCTTTTGTTCAAGAATGCTACAAAGAGCAATTTGAAATAGATGAAGTCTCTCAGGAACAAATCGATGCAGAACTTTAATGATTAAAAAACCGGCAGTTGTTTACACAAAAGAACATATTATTGAATCATACAGAGAAGGTCTTATAGATGGAATGGCTAAAGGTGAACGAGTTTCATCTGATATCCTAAGTCTATATAAAAGAATAAATATAATAAGACGCGCATTAAAAGAACATGGCTACATACTCCCAAATAATCAGTTGTCAAAAAAGGGAGAAGAGTCTCAATTGTTTACAGCTATATTTAATGCAATAGATCTTGAGGACCCTGATGACTAGGCGTCGCAAAAAATTAACTGTTGAACAGATGCGCGCCATGGCTGACCCCAAGGACTATGAAATGATGTCCAAATGGAAAGGGTCTACATCAGATATTATTGAGCAGAAAGTAAACTGCATAGTATGTGGTCAACCAAACTTAATGGTTGTACTTAGAACAAACGTTCCGTTTGTTGTAGGAGCCAAGTACCTATGTTTTGACTGTACTGATGCTGGTTGGGCATGGATGGGCACGTTGTGCGCAGAAGATCCAGCAGAAGCTAAACAGAGAGGCACAGTAATAGAAAGCTCAGAGATATCTACACTTGAAAAGAATGCAAAAAAGGGTGGCGACTATCTAGAAGCCAACAGTTTGCTCTTTGGCAGTAGAAAAAAGATTCAAAGTAGCAATCAGAATCCCACTGCAGCCTATAAGCCTATAAGAAACTTTGATGATGACACTCTTCTATTGCATCTATCTAAATGTAAACACCCCAGAGATATCGATGAGGGTAAAACTTGGGAGCTTTGGATAGACAGGAAAAAATAAGATGAAAGTTTTGTTACTTGGATGTAATAGGCTTCCCACAACATATCTAGATGTTGGAGCACATGGCTTAGGTAGACATGTTTATGATTTTATAAAAGAACTAAGAAGTAGACAATGCGATTTAACTGTTATGCTACATAAAAATTCTAAACTTGAATGGGATGATGTAGAATTTATTCCTTTTTGTAGCGAAAATGAGGCGCAATGTGTAAAACAAGTTAAATCTGTGTATGACGCTGGATTTGATCTTATATTTGATAACACTCATTTAAAATTATTTAGTAGTGTTTTTTCTGATAAATCTGTACCTATTATAAATTTTATGCATGACGAAGAGTGTAACTTTATGCCCTATAATTGCATCGTTGTTAATGAACACCAAAGAATAAAATATACTGATGCAAAACTGTATAAAACAGGGATAAATTTAGACCATTTTAATGTATTTGAAGAAAAAAAAGATTATCTGTCTTACGCTGGTAAAATCCATCCATTTAAAGGATACGATATTGCTGCAGAGATAGGAAAAGCGTGTAACGTAGAGGTTGTATTTGCTGGGCCAATATATGATGCAAATGCTTTTAATCACATAGATAAAAGCAATTATCTTGGAGAAATAAAAGATCATAAATTGCTCTGTAAACACATAGGTGAATCTTTTGGGATATTGGCTCCAAGCAGGCATGATGCTGGAGGAATAGTAATTATAGAAGCTGCTGCAATGGGCACCCCGTGCATAACATTAGATACCTGCGGTTCACAGCACAATGTAAAACATGGCGTAACAGGATATGTTGTTTCAAGCGTTCTTGAAGCAAAAAGTTATATAGAAAAGTTAAAAGATCTTTGTCCAAAAACAATAAGAAAATTCTGTGAAGACAATTGGAACTTGTCCAAAAATTTTGACAAAATATTTAATCAGTGCAAAAGAGTTGTTGATGGAGAAAGATGGTAAATTACATTAAAGTGAAAGTGGATGTATGGAACTAATTCCTAATAAAAAAATGTACTGGGAATTTATTAGAACTTTAAGAAATATGGGTGGCGTACGTCAAGGTTTTGTAGAACAAAAGAATATATCGAAAGAAAATCATGAAGAGTACATGCTTGTTTACGAAAAATGTTTTTACATATGTATAGTTGATAATAGTCCTGTAGGATATATTGGCATTATAAATAATGACATCAGGGTTGCAACACATCCTGATTACCAGGGACAAGGCGTTGGAAAATTTATGGTAAATGAAATTGCTAAAAAATACCCAAGCGCAATTGCAAAAGTAAAAATAGAAAATAAGGCAAGTATGAAACTTTTTGAATCATGTGGGTATAAAAAAGAATATTATTTGTATGGTAGAAAATAAAATGAATAAAAAATATCATATAAATATCGTAATTGACTGCAACTTCAAAAAAAGTTTTCTCCATAAGAAATATTCAATTCTTGAGCAAGTATTAATACTGGTTAGGTCAATTAAAAAAAAATGGAAATTTTCATACACAATAAATCTATTGTATAATTCGACCGTAGATAATGATACATATAATAAATTAAAATCATTGGATATTGAATTGTACAATGTTCCTGTAATTATTTCGACCGGTCATTTTGAGTTGTCAAGATCATTGGCATATACGCTTGATTTAAATGTCCAAGGCACTCACAGACTTATACTGGATTGCGACATGGTAGCAGTGAATGATATTTCATCTGTACTTGATGATCTACTTGAATATGACATAAGTGCAATGTATGAGTTTGGAACTAACACAAGTAATACACAAGAAGAATATGATGAGTGTGTAAAATATATTTGTGACACTATGAAATATAATAAACCTAGAAAACAATTTTGTATAAGTGAAAGATGCTATTCAACCGATTATCATCTCACGAATATAGAATTGGAATGTCCGTTGTTTAATCCAATATCATTAATAAAAGAGGATCTTGCAAAAAACTTTGGTAATTGTTACGAAAAATTATGGATTGAATTGTTTGATGAAACTAACTTTGTAAATTCTGTAAATCTATTGCAACTTGGAATGTCAATAGCCATGCAGCATGTATCGCAGACTATGGGAGTTTTCATCAGTGGAATGAATATGCTACCAAACCTTCTTGCGTATGATAAATTTAAAATTTTTGAAAATGTATATCTTTTGCATTGTTGCTGCGGAACCTATCGGTATATACAAGATTTGTGCGATTCATATCTTAATGAAACTGAATTTTTGGGGTATAAGTTCTATTACGAAAAGACGATACCACTACACCCGCAGATGAAACAAGAATTAAATAGCCTTAAACATCATTACGAAAACTTGAACATTAAGGTTAAATAATGATAGATATAATTTGTTGTTTTAATGATAATTTGTCTTCAAATTGGGATGGACAACGTAAAGCTTTTAAAAGAGTAAATAACAAATCACTTGACTATAGCGAACAATTTATTGCTCTGTATTATAGCATAAAAAAGAATTGGAGATTTGATTACACAATTTATTTGTGCCATAGTTTGCCAATTTCAAATGAGACATACAATAAACTAAACAAACTTGATATAAAACTTATAGAAATAGAATCCCCTAATCCTGAAAATTTTCCTTATTTGATAAGAAGTAATTCATGGAAACTGAAAACAAAGGGAACGCATAAACTTTATCTTGATGCAGATATGATTGCGTTGAAGACTCCCGTGTTTGATTTATCAAAAGACTTTTTGGTTATGCCATGTAATAACAACATTTTAATTAATACAGATGTGTCTGACAACTTTTCTAAGATTATAGACCACCCTATTAAAACATGGAAACACGAAAATAATATATTAAACAAAATGTGGATGGGTCAACTTACATCAAAAGAATATATTGAGCAAAACTATTTTCCTCATATAAACGGTGGTGCGATTTTAATCAAAAATGAACTTTCTGAAAAATTTAGTGAGTTATGGTGGCAGATTTTTAGTAAATTGCAACCGTTGGTTGATGATCTGAGACCACTTCTTTTCACAGACGGATTGACGATTACTAAGATGTCATCTAATTGGTCTATATTTGAGTTGGGTTTTAATTTCTTTGACTCGGGTGAAATGGGCCCACAACTTGATTCTAAAATTTTTAATAAAGATGCAATATCATTATATCATTATGTAACAGATAAAAATTTAACATCACGATTTGGAGAATTTTTCTGATGGTCAAGATAATAAATTTAAAATCAGGATCCGAGTGTGGTAAAGAATTAAGTGACGAATATAAACAAAAATGTAAACAAAAATTTGAACACATCAAGACGGAAGATTTAAATTTTTTTTCAAACAAAAATATTTCTGTAAAAGATATAAGTGATATGATTAGTGGTGGGGTTAGATTTAGTTATTGTAGGTTCTCAGATGGTGAATATTTGTTGATGTTTCCAAAATATAAATTCGTAAATTCATATGGAGTTGTAATTCCAGGAAAAAAAACAAAACTAGGTGAGAATTTACATGAGATTATTTCATATAATAATAAAAATTTCAAAATAGGTGTAGTTATGCAACATTTGACATTTTTACCCGAAATGTTCTTAAATATATACAAAACAATCACACAGACTGGTACATATGACCCGTGTGAAATTTGGCCAACCACCGCACATGGACCCTTTGAGTCATTTGTCTCATTGTTAAAATCAACAAATCTAAAAATAATACTCGTTGCTAATGAAAACACAGATGTCAATAATTTATGCGTAAATATAAAAGAGTTTTTTCCAATACCGACTCAAGGTATAGATTATTACGAGAATAATTCTGAAAAATTTAAAACAGAAATTCAAAACATTGCAGTTAATAATTCAAACTCTATATTTATAATAAGTGCCGGTATGCTTGCAAATGTAGTATGTTATGAGGGATGGAAAGTAAATAAAAGTAATTGGTACATTGATATAGGTTCGGGTATACATAATTTAAAAATAGAAGAGGAGATAAAATGAAACACAACCCGTTTAAAATAGTGCAAATGTTTGAAGAAACTGTAGCAGATTATTGCGGGGCTAAGTATGCTATATCTACAGACAGCTGCACAAATGCTTTACTGCTATGTTGCCAGTATTTAAAAGTAGAAGAAGTAACTATACCTGAAAGAACCTATCTATCTGTACCTCAGGCAATAATGCACGCTGGAGGAAAAGTATCTTTCAGTAACAAGGGCTGGAAAGGAATATATCAGCTAGAACCGTACAAAATATATGATGCTGCTAAGAGGTTTACTTCTAATATGTATACTCCAGGCACCTTTATGTGTCTGTCTTTTCATATTAAAAAACATTTAAAAATAGGTAAGGGAGGAATGATACTTACAGACAGTAAGGAATCCATAGACTGGTTTAAAAAAATGCGATATGAAGGCAGATCTGAAGTTATGTACCATGAAGATTCAATAGAGTTAAATGGATGGAATGCCTACATGACTCCAGAACAAGCGGCAAGGGGGCTTATGCTTATGCAAAATTACCCAAAAGATGTAGAAGACATAGCAGAAAATCCTCCATATAGGTCCTTAAGAGAGTTTCCTTTGTTTAAAGATTGTAAGGTTAAGTAATGAAACTTGTTGTAATCACTGGATGTCTAGGACTTATTGGCCATCATATTACAAGAAAATGTTTAAAAAACGGATGGAAAGTTTTAGGAATAGATAAAGTAACATATGCTGCTAATAAATGGGCACTAGATGAGTTTAAAGCAGATAGTAATTTTACTTTTATTAAAGAAGATATTTGTAATTTAAAAGTTTTACCTGATTGCGATTATGTAATTAATACTGCTGCAGAATCTCATGTAGGCAATTCTATAATAGACTCACAAGATTTTATTGACTCTAATATATCTGGTGTAAAAAATATACTAGATTTAATCCGACAAAAACCTACAAATGTATGCAGTCGACCAGTACTAATGCACTTTAGTACAGATGAAGTGTATGGGGATATATCTAAGGGCTCGCATACAGAAGAAAGTTTACTTAAACCCAGTAACCCATACTCTGCATCTAAAGCAGCTGCAGATATGTTGATATTAGCATGGGCTAGAACCTATAACTTGGAGTATATTATATTAAGACCTACAAATAATTATGGTGTAGGTCAGTATTCTGAGAAGTTAATACCTCTTTCTGTAAAGCTTTTGCAACAAAATAAAAAAATAAGACTGCATGATGAAGGTAAACCTAAAAGAACCTGGTTGCATTCTGATGATACTGCTGAGGCAGTTCTAACAATAATTAACTCAAATATTAAAAACCAAATATTTAATATATGTGGAAACTATGAAGAAGAAAACAGAGAAATAGTTAAAAAAATAATACATTGCTATTTTAATGACCTTGAAAAATATGAGAACCATATAGATTTAAGCCATAAAAGACCAGGACAAGACATAAGGTATAGTGTAAATGACAATAAATTAAAAGATTTGGGCTGGCAACCTGTTAAAGTATTTGACAAAGAAATTTCAAAAATTGTTCTAAAATGCAAAGAAAACTTTAGGTGGTAAAATAAATAGGTTTGTAGAAACAAAGTGGGGCGGCTATGAAACTATTCGTAAAGGCGATAACTATACAGTAAAAGAACTACACATATACCCTAGATGTACCCTGTCTTATCAAAGACATTCTGGTAGAGCAGAGCAATGGATTGTTACTGAAGGCACGCTTAGTATGCTGCATGAAGGAATAGACATGATACTGGGTCCACAAAGCCAAATATATGTACCTAAAATGTCTTGGCATGCAGCGTTTAACACAGGAGACAAGCCTGTAAAAGTAATAGAAGTATGGATTGGTGACCATCTTTCTGAAGATGATATAGAAAGAAAACCCTATCCGGACCTCAGCTGGTTAGGCAAAAGTCACTGGAAATACGGACACAACCCTAGCGCTCGTTAAGGATTTGCTAAATAAAAGGCTTTAGCAAAACCAGTAGGAGTCATACTTCTTTTTCTTGCTCTATCTTTTGACTGGGGAAATTGAAGCATTTTAGAACCAATAGTATTTGGCTTGTAGGCTAATGGGGGAATTTTAAAACTTCCCCATAGACAAGTTTTTTTAGTGTATTGTTCAGATTTAGGATCATCTGCAAGAGCGGCGTATTCATGGGGTTGAAACCTATACACGGGCTCTCCTATGTATTTGCGAAGCCTACCTACCGGGTTTTCCAAAACCCACCAATCTGGCTGGCACATAGCAACAAAACGCAAACAAGTATCTACAAGTGTTAAACCTTCTATGAGAGGTTCTTCTCCTTTTTGCTTCCACCAACGAGCACCAGAAGCTGCAAGATGAGTACAGGGAGGTTGAGCAATGATCCCATGAACAGGTCCAGGGTGTTCAAGAAGCCGCATATCTTGACCTAAATCTATATCAACTTGTATAACATTATATCCATCATCGCGATAAGGCTTACTCCAAATACCAGAGTAATCGCAAAGAGAAAGAATTGTTCTTGGTATGGTTTTATTCTCTTTCAAGAGTAACAGGCCTTACAGATGTCACAGCGCCCTTGGGAATCGACGTAATCCCACCTACGGTATCATCATCAAATGAATACGTAGAGCAGACTACGACCGCCTTCTCGTCATCCCTAAGCAAGTAACCAAGAGTCACAAATCTTTGAGGTTCTGTCTGGGCAGCTTCAGACTTAGATTTCCACGTATCATTACCTATTATGTCCAGCCATTCAACTATTACTGCGTCCATATTAATCCTCTTTGTCGTATTTTTCCCAGTCAAATTTAGTAATTGTCCAGCCTTCAAAGTTAGATATATTTATTGTACCGTGAGGAACCAATGTTTTAGTTCTTGCGTCATATATAGCGACTTTTATATTGCCTGAACCACTAAGAATAAGCATTGGTGCATCTGGGTGACGTACAAGATCGCTATTAATATCTTTTGTGTTACTGCACCCCATCATGACTGTCACGATTAATGCCGTCATCAGCATTATCAATATAGTCAGATATATGGTCTCGCAATTTGTTCTTAACTTTTTTATCATTTCCTATTTGCCTAACGGCCCTTTCATTACTAGACGACTTTTTCTCTTTACTAAATAACCAGTCAATTATTAAATTAAGTATAGACTTAATTAATTTTTTCATTATGAAATCTCTAGTATAGCTGCAGTTACATGAATAGCGCTGGCTTCACTAGCATGAACAAAAATAGAAGCCCTGCTATTCAAAACTACTGCACCATCTATTGCTTGCAATGTGCTTCCCATTGGCACTTCTCCAGATTCAAGCAGTATATGCTTAGTGCCAGAGTTTTCAAGGTCAGTAGAAACAGTAACATAATATGTACCTGTACTGATATTAGACAAGTACAGTGATTTTACTATTGCTGTGGTACCAACTCCTGCGCTATATAGAGTAGAGTCAGTAGTGCTAACAGATGTTGATCCAGTAGCAATGTATGTATTAGCCATTTATTTCTCCTATGGTGGGCCAAGCTTGTAAGCATGGCCATCAATTAAATTATCTACAGCCCCATATTTATGGGCTAGATACCCAACAACTTTATCATGGTCATTACCTATAATGCTTCCATCACATATAATAAGCTCAAATAAATATCCTTTAAATCTACTATATGAATAGCCTAATGCTGCTCCGATTCTCAGTTCTACTAGGTCTTGTCCGTAATTTTGCGTATTGTTAGTGGCTATTGCGCCGCGCATTCCATTTATTGACCCAAGATATTCATCTTGAGTTTGTGGACCATCAACTGCAGTAGCTCCAATAATTGCAACTGACGGGTCAAGATTCATATTGCCAGACGTACTCCAGCTATAAGAGGGATTAAGCGTGAAGGGTACGTATAGGCTTTTACTACTAACATAGGTTCCATTTCCTACAGCCATGTTAATGCCAGGAGAGTAAGCCATATTTTTGCTTGCCCCAGCAGGCCAAGAAACTCTTACATAAAACGTTCTAGTTCCTTGAGTTCCCCCGTCCATACTAGAAGTCAGAAAATAAGAATTAGTAGACGTTGTAGCATGTGGTTTAAATATAGCAAATACTGTTGTAGATCTATTATTTAAGGTGTTTCCTGAAATATCTATAACAAGCTGGTTTCCATTGCTAGAACCATTGAAGTAAATGCTGTTGTAACCATTAAGTGTATTTGACGTGTTATATGTAGGTGGACTGCTAGACTCAGTGGCATCTAGTCCATTGCCGCTACTGTCAGACCAAGTACTAACGTCGTCCCCATCGGACAAAGACAAAGTAGAGCTTTTATACCATGCATGCAAACTAGATAAATCGCTTGGAGAAAACTGAGCCTTTCTACCAAACTTTTTTAATGTTTTGCGGTAAAATCTTTTCTGACTACTCATTGCAACATTGGCGGTAGTCTCGTCTTTGCCTATCAGTCTTGCCATATCAACCTACAAACCAAGCAAATGCTTCTGGCTGAGTGGAGTCTCCACCGCCAGCAGCTGCGCCATTAACCCAGGATCCGCTACTATATTTAAGAACTTGATCATCAGAAGGTGTAGTTATAGTCACATCATTAAGTTCGCCTAAATCAACTGCACCTACATATGAAACAAGTGTGGCTTTATCTACTGCACCATATGTTGAAGGACTATAAGTAGCGTCAAACTCAATACCTTTGCCTGCAGAAAATGTCATATTTCCAGATATTGTAGTTGCACTAGTAGCAGTTTTATCAAAGTAAACATTAGAAAGATTTTTAGGGCTAAAAGAAATCGGTATATTAGTTGATGAGCCAAATGGACTGGCACCAGTAGAAGATTGTATGGTTTCTATTTCAAGATTTATAAGACTAACTGTAGCAAAACCAGCGGCACCTATAGGAAAACTAGCAGCTATAACTTTTTCAAAAACAAATTGAAGATATATATTTTGACCAGTATAATTATTTACTATTGAGCCTGTGCTTGGGGCTGATGCTTCTTGTAAATCTGAAACAAAACCTGTTGCAATTAAAGAGGTTTCATATGTAACCCCTCCAGTAACAGCATGTGCATATATACTATACTCTACAGAATCAATTCCCTGGGTTACGCCGGCTCTTTCAAGCGTAGTATAGATTTGATTAATAGAATAAATTGAGTTTGGATTTAATATATCAGTGTAATATGATTGGTCACCTGTAGTGCTGTAAGTAATAGTTCCGTCTGACCCTTGAAATTCTATTCCTAGTATATCGTCTGCTGGGGTAAATGTCTGAAAGCTTCTTGAATAAGAATTAAATGCATTTATTTTTACAGGTATCCATTTTTGTGTACCAGTATCATAAATTAGTTGGTCGCTTTGCTGCTTAGATCCATCATTAATATTGACTATAACATCAGTAGTTAAAGGTATAGAACACCATGCAGGCGCAGATGGAGCATTAGTATAGAGTAGGACATCTCCAATAGAAGGATTATAAAAAGAAGGGTTATTAGAAACATCGCCAATTTGACCCAACTCACTACTGTTTAACCATGTACCGGTAAGTCTTTCTACAGCTCCTGTCCAGTAAGGCATATTTGTAGCAGCACCGGTACTTATAAGTACGTGATCTACAGAGTTGGGTGGCTCAAGCGTTGCCCAAGTAGATCCATTGTAGTAAAAAAGCGATCCCGCAGATGGGCTAGCGACATCACTACTTACATTTGTTAGGCCATCAAGCGTTGTAGCACCGCCGCCGCCATCAACAGCTGTCCAAACAGGGTACCCATCGCTTCCTTGCTGTAAAAATTTACCGTTATTGCTACTGCCGCTTGCTTCACTAGTAACAGAGGTATTACTGTCAATATATAGTACGTCTCCAGGAGAAAGACTACTTACATCTATATCGCTTAATACAATATTTGTCCAAGAAGGTAGACTTGCACTAACTTTTAAAAAGTTACCCGCAGAGCCTATGCCTAAATTAGAATATTGGGCTGAAGTATTTCCATATAGTATATCGCCTTCAGTGGCACTGTTTGGCAGTTCATCAATATTGTTGAGAACATGATTATGGCTGTCGTCGTCAACAGTAATAACGCCAGCTAAAATAGTTACATCGCCACCATCTTTTACACCACCTAATGTAGTGCCACTGGCCGCAGGAAGAGTATAGTTATTTGCATTCGTTGCGATACCGTCGAGATGAGTCTTATCGCCATCAGCAAAAGCTCCTTCTGATGGTATAGATTGATAATCTGAGTTTGCAAGTGCAGTTGCATATGCGCCTGCTGCCGTACGCTTCATTAACCCATTAAGGCTGAAGTCAGCGTCCATAATGGCGCCAGCAGCGGCAACATTAGTAGAATCAGTTACATCGGCAGCAACTTCAATACCGTCAAGCTTATCCTTATCCCCAGAGGACATAAGGCCATGAGAGCTTATAGTCGCATTAGAAATATTGCTTACATTTATAGTTTCAGCACTAGCTGCAGTCCAATTAATATGTTCATTAGCAACAAAACCTACTAGGTTGTCGTGATTTATAACCCCCTGTAAAGCAGTAGAATGCTGTGTTACTGAAGACTCTGTAATATTCGCGTCAGGTACATTAGCCCATGTAACAGAGGTACTTAAATCATTTATTTCTGCAGTTAAATATCCGCCACTTCCATGGTCGCCCCATCCGTAAGCAGTAGTCCAGTTAGTAGTGTCAGTATTAGTTATGTCTGAAGCAATGTGAGCACTAAATACAGGGTCTGTTTCGGTGAAAGTAGTTAAGTAACCAATAGTTCCATGATTGCCCCAGCCATATGCTGTATTCCATTGACCTATATTAGTGCCATTGGCAGCATTGATAGTGGCGGTACCATCCCCATCAGAGATCACAATACCGACACTAGAATACGTGTCGGTGTCTACTGCACCAGCCTGTGATGCTGTCACATTGTGGGGATTATTGGTAGCACTTATATGGGTATATGCAGTATTCCAGTTTGGACTATTGTCAGTTAATATGCTATATGTGCCTTCACTTGCACCGCGAAGCATAATACCCTGCGAAGCAAACTCAGAATCTTGCAAGTATCCCTGGTTATTAACAAATACAGATACATTATCGCCTGATTTTACAAGATCTACATTAGTTATGGCAGTATCTAACTGAGCAAAAGTACCAGCAACAATATTTCCAATAGAAACACCATGAGGGTTTTGATTTGAAAGCTGAGAATGTGTATATGCAGTATTCCAGTTTGGACTAGCATCAGTAATAAAAGTTACACTTCCAGCACCATCAGATTTTACAATTTCAGTGTTGCTTGCAGCATTAAAAACAGCAGTTGATACTGCGCCTATAATAACTGGAGTAACAGATACTGAACTAACAGTAAGCACATGTCCGCTAGTGTCAAATGTAAGGTTTTGTATAAAGGAAGGATTACTATTAGTTGTATTAGAAGCAGCAGAAATAGTAGGGTGTGTAGTTAAATACCCAATAGTTCCATGATTGCCCCAGCTATAAGCTGTATTCCATTGACCTATATTTACTGCATCCGCAGCATTAATAGTAATTGTTCCGTCACCATCAGATATAACTATACCGGCGGTATTAAAACTACTAGTAGTAAAATACTGCGGGTGGTCATTATCTGATAAACCATCTAGTGATCCATGGTCTATAGAGGCAGGAACTACGCCACTTCGAACAACGCTGGCTACGTGTCCATGCGTATTAAATGATATTGCAGAAATAAACTGATTAGTAACAGAAGGAGATATATCTGCCGGCGCAGTAAAATTTCCACCTTGAATATTTGCATGATTTATCTGGGTTTCATCAAATACAAGTGCTATTTCACTAGCACTTACACCAGATGAAGTTATAAAAGTGTCTCCACCTAAAGTAATTAGCGGATTATTAACACCGTCTATTTGTGTGCCAACATCTAGTACAATGCCACTAATAGCAGGAGTACCAGTGCCAGTACCACTACCGGCGCCACCATTGTCGGCAATATCAGCAGCTGTAAATCCTATGGCAATCGGAGGGCTAGGTCTTACTCTCCCAAGCTCATTGTATAAATTTTCGACCTTTAAAAAATGACTACCGCCAGTTACTTTGCCGTTAACATTAACGCGCAAAGTTCTATTGTCATTAGAAAGAGTTCCACTAGCACTAAGATCTATACCATCTAACGTGATATTATTAGCTTCTGTTATATTTATATGCGTAGGTTGAGAAAATGTTATAACTGCCTCTGTAGGCACGCCATCAGAAGATACTAATGCGCCTTCCTGAGGAAAAGTTCTAATAACACTAGGAAATAAATCAGAAAAATACAGTATATATACTTCAAGAGTATGCTCATTGACATTAAGTATGTCTTGTGCGATAACACTGTTTCTATCTATATTATTTGTCTTTAAATACTCCGTAATTTTATCAGCTATTTTTGCATATCTATCTATAACAAAACTAGTTACCTTAAAGTCGCCTACTTTGTCATGATAAGTATATGGTTCCGGGTTGCCCCTATCAGATGCAGCGCTACCGCTAGTACCAACAACATAGGAAAATACATCTTGTTTGGAAAGTTCGTTGCCTTTTCTGTCTTGCAATGAAATAAGCTCAATAGTATGAGTTTTAAGGGCATCATGACTAAGACTTGACGTACTTACAGACAGTGTATAGCCGTCAGACTCTAATGTTATATTACTAGCTATTACACTAGCGCCGTTATATTTAATAGACGTGTCTGTTATAGAGCCTTCGTCTACTTTTGAATTAAATACCAGCTTTATAGCTTGTGGTGCTGCAGTTTGAGAAAATGCGGCGCCATTTACAGGGAATGTAGTGCGTGCATAAAAAGCGTTAACCTCCATAGTTACGCGAATAACTACAGACCTAAGGCCACTATAGCCAATAACATCAAAGGATATAAAGTTATCTAAAGTCAGCGGGTCTTCTCTGTTTGTAAGAGACCTAAGCTGCTCATTTATAGAGGAAAGGTTCTTGTCTGTCCTAGGGTCAACCGTAAATAAGAATTCTTGTACAGGCATTTTAGCCCACCGCGAAGTCTACCTGCACAGTCAACTTAGTTACAGCGCTGGCAGACCTAATATCAAGTACCAGCGA
>Ga0316202_10001372_pt1 | contig 19190 bp, 16 predicted proteins | sample 3monrhotite_MG_FD_204934 | JGI IMG/M metagenome (GOLD analysis project Ga0316202, IMG submission 204934) | Microbial mat bacterial communities from mineral coupon in-situ incubated in ocean water Damariscotta River, Maine, United States -... | ecosystem: Environmental > Aquatic > Marine >... | reverse complement strand
AACCAAGCTGCCAGAGGCGCTAATCTGACCCACAAGCTCGAAGCTTAAAGGCTTGAACGGCATCACTCTGGCATTCGTTGATTCCCGTACTAAAAACCAACAAAGCTAAAGATACAAGGTCTTGTTTTGCGCATTTCCATCTTATTAAATTACACACTTTAGTTTTCGATAAACACGTAAAATAGCCTACTTAGCATAAGATAAATGTAAAAATATTAAGAATTTCAGTCAATAATGAAAAACAATGCCATTTCTACATTTATCTTATGCGGGCTTTATGCTTGTAAGCGTTCCATGCCTGCTCTCAAGCGTTGCAATACTTCATCCTTACCCAGCAGTTCTAAGGTAATATCAATCGGTGGTGATACAGGGCCACCCGATAATAAAATACGAATCGGCTGTGCCAATTTTCCCATATTCATTTCCGCAGCGGCACACACACTTTCAATCAAGCCATGTGCCGATTCCGCAGTCCATTCGGGCAATGCGGCTGCCTGCGTGATAAATGCCTCCAGCAAAGGCCACGTGCCTTCTTTGAAGTTCTTTTTCACGGCTTTTTCTTGGTATTCTGTCGGTGCAACATAAAAGAACCGCGCACCATCTGCCAATTCAATCAGGTTTTTTGAGCGCTCCTGCAAACATGCGATCACGGCTGCCAAGTCTGCCTGTTGGTCAGACATTTCAACCTGCATAAGACGGCGTACTTCATCCACCAAAGCCGCAGGTTCACAGGCTTTAATCCAGTGACCATTGAGCCAGTCTAATTTAGCTTGATCAAAGCGTGATGCACTTTTCCCCACTGCATCTAAATCAAAAAGCTCGGTTAATTGTTCAACGGAGAAGACTTCATCATCGCCATGCGACCAGCCCAAGCGTGCCAAATAGTTCACCACAGCAACGGGTAAATAGCCTTGTTCGCGGTATTCCGTAATGGCGACAGAGCCATGACGTTTGGACATTTTTGCGCCATCTGCTCCATGAATCAACGGAATATGTGCAAATTTAGGCACATCCAAACCCAGTGCTTCATACAATTGAATCTGACGCGGTGTGTTGTTTAAATGATCCGAGCCACGCACCACATGCGTAATGTCCATATCTGCATCATCAACCACCACTGCAAGGTTATAAGTCGGCGTGCCATCAGAGCGCATGATGATTAGATCATCAAGCTCCGCATTGGGAAAACATACATCTCCCAAGACCATATCACGCACCCATGTTTCACCCTCATCGGGAGATTTAAAGCGAATCACAAAAGGCGCATTTTCAGGATGCTCGCTGCGTTCACGGCAACGGCCATCATACATCGGCTTTTTACCAGCCAGCTTTTGCGCTTCGCGCATATGATCAAGCTCTTCTCGCGAACAATAACAACGATATGCCTTGCCCTCATCGAGCAATTTATTCACAGCTGCGATATGCAAATCTTGGCGCGCGCCTTGATAAACTGGCTCACCATCCCAATCCAAGCCCAACCATTTCATGCCATCTAAAATAACACGTGTTGCCTCATCGGTAGAGCGCTCTTTATCCGTATCTTCGATGCGAAGCACAAATTCGCCACCAAAATGACGTGCATAAAGCCATGAAAATAAGGCGGTACGTGCACCACCAATATGTAACATGCCCGTTGGAGATGGGGCAAAACGAGTACGAACAGTCATATCTTTTCCTATGAAACAACAAAGATTCACCATGCCAAAGCAAGCTCTGAATAAGTCTGGATGAAGAAGGTTGTGATTCATAATATTCAAAATCAAGGCGTGAATCGCATGTAATAGCAAGGCTATTGCACATATTTACAACGCAGAGTTTGGATATTCTGGACACAAGATACAAATTCATGACTTGTTCAGAGCTTCCTTAACATGGCAGGCGCGGCACACTAACAAAAATAACGCCTTACTTCACCGCCTGAATCAAAATACCTGTAGATTCACCCTGCCTGTTGCCCTCTTCTGGCCACACAGGAAAAATTCTCGATGCTTTGACACCACGTGCTACAAGAAATGCCTCAATCTGTTGTTGGGTATTACGAACGCGCTTTATAAGCTGCTCATTCAGCCGCTCTTTTCCCAACTGTGGACGCAACTCAATCTCCCATTCTTTTTCTCGTTGAAGCACATGAAGAACCTTACGTAAACGCACCCGCTCATTGTGTTTCAAGCTATCAACGCTCCCACCGAATGAATCGTGCAAGCGAATATTGGATAAATGGAAGGTCACCCTCTTTGGCAAAGGTTTCACTTCTAAGGCTGCCTTATCTGCCAATGCGGAAAGCAAACCTTGGCCTAATACGGAACTATTCAGCGGTGTATAAACCCAATTGCCTTGCAATGGTATTTTCAAATCAATATCACCATGGCTGTTTATGCGATGAAATAACCCATGCGCTTCATAACCCGTAGCTTTTGATAATATTTGGTTCGACGACACACCATCTTGAAGCTGTCCATTATTCAAATGTAACTGCACCTGACCTTGATACTGGTGTTGCTGCATATTCTTTTGACGTATATTGATGTCTGCGGATATACGCCCTCGAGTTAACATGGGTAAGCCTGAAAGTTTAAACCATGGCGCAGCAGCAAATGGTAGTGCTTGCTTTAACGATGCGTGTAAAGAAATCCACGGTGTTCGCCCCCATGGAAACCACTCACCTTTAAAAACAAAGTCTCCATCAGCTAGCTGACCCTGCATGTCCATATTCACTACTTGATTCTCTGCAATAGCACCAAGCTTCACCATATCTGATTCAAACCATACGGCATCTTCTTGACCCAGGCTGAACTTGCCATAGCCAATATTGATATGTTTAATCTGCCACCCATCCAAGCTTAGGGGGAGAGCGGCCTGCTGTGCTGCATCCACATTTCCAACTTGAGACCATGGTCTTAATGATGTTTGGCCTAACCAATTATGAATCTGCCAAGCACCCACATGAGGCATTTTAGTGGAGCTGAAAACAATATTGTCTAATTGCATATGCTCCGCACGCCATAGCCAAGCACCTCTATTCCACATAATGTCCTGTCCACGCATGTCACCTTGCAACTGCCAGCCAGCTTTATTCCAAACACCTTTTAAATCCAAGCTAACATCGCCATTCAATCGCGCTTCTTTCACAAGTATCTGGGGTAAGGCATCACGGAAATGAAATAGCGGAACATGTTCAGCCTGCACCTTGATAGCAAGGTTCACACCTGCATCAGATTGGTTTTGTTGTATGGAGCCTTGGGCTTGCAACTTCCATTCCCCCATTGCCTGACTCTCCGAACTGGCTCTCATCATTAATTTTTGACCGTGCAATGAAAGCTTACCTTGCGCATCTGGCAACCAAATATTTTTTGCGATATCTCCAAACTTTACCGCTTTAAAGGAGACTGCTGGCAGATCCACCTTCCACGTCGGAAACGAGGCTGATTTCACCGCTGTCGATGTAGAAAGTGAATCAACCGCCCAGCTACCTTGTTCAATAGCAATATTTTTAATATGCAACAAGCGTTGTGGCCACACCAGTTTTGCTTGTTGAAAGCCTACTTGCTGCAAGTGCCAAGCCGCCTTGGAGTTCGAGCGGTAATTCAACTGACGCATGCTTCCTTCGGTCATATTGGCTTGCCAGCCTTGCTTGGTAATTTTTAGATGAAGCGGCCCCGTCAAATAAGCACTTGTTAATTTTCTAGCATGTAAGACGGGTGTATATGCTGAAAATATCTGTAATGGCCAATCCACTGCCTGAATATTGCCCTGCCAACCTGATTTATCCATCGCACCCTGAAATGTCAAATTACCTTCAAGTATATCATTTTTATGCCCATTGGATAACTTGTCTTGCCATGCAATATCCCCAGATAATTGCCCTTCTTGCCAATGACTTTTGCCATGCACACGACCTTTCAACCCAGCCAGCCCCAAGCTTGCTGTAACATCTGCCGCATCAAGATTTAACCACATCAAATCCTGCTTATAATTTTGACTGGATAAGCTTACATGACCGCCCCAGACATCACCCGACAAGCTCCACTGATGACCTTCCATCACGCTGAAAAATTTTACATGGCTAAAGGCAGTCGTCTGCAAAGGCAGACCGCCACTCCCAGCTTGCACGACAATAGCCATATCACTGCCATGCACATCTCGAACATCATCAAACAGTGATGCCCAAGGTAATAAGTCAGACAGGCTCATTTTCTTCTGTACAAGCTTCTGAAAAAGATCGTTCGACACAGTGGTTTTTGCGCCCTTCAATACAATTTCACGAACCTCAACTTGGCTGATCGAACTAAAACTGTTCCCACGTAATAAAACAAAAGGTGCATCAAAGTGAACACCCTCAGACTCCCACCGTATATCACGTAACGTTAGTGCACCACGTAATATGCGTAAGCGCATACCCCCAACATGACCACCGTATTTTGTTTCCCATGTAGAAATCCACTGTCTCGCCTCTTGCTGACCCCACGCCTGAATAGAAAAGTGCATCGCAACCAATACCAACATCAGAACAAGTACGATGGTTAAATAGCTACGGGCAGCCATCGTCATGCGGCTGACAGGAGAAGAAATCATCTGAACAACATATCGTTATTTTCCCTGTAATTGAGCAATCACCGATTGATCTTCTAATGTTGAAGTATCGGATGTAACATCTCGGCCTACAGCAATATCGCGCAATAAACGGCGCATGATTTTACCTGAACGTGTTTTGGGTAAACTGTCACAGAAACGAATGACGTCGGGTTTGGCAATCGGACCAATTTGCTTGCTTACATGCTTACGTAGCTCTGCCTCAAGATCTTCAGATAGCAGCTCTTTTAACACCACGAACGCGAACACACTTTCACCTTTTATATCGTCAGGCTTACCAACCACTGCGGCCTCTGCTACAGCGTGATGTGATACCAATGCCGACTCTACTTCCATCGTTCCGAGTCTGTGCCCTGACACATTAAGTACATCATCTACACGGCCCATAATCCAGAAGTAGCCATCTTCATCTTGACGCGCACCATCGCCGGCAAAGTAATAGCCTTTATCAGAAAATTTCTGCCAGTATGTTTCTATAAAACGTTGCTCATCGCCCCAAATACCGCGCAGCATCGCTGGCCAAGGTTTGGTTAGTACCAAAAGCCCACCACCTTCTTTTACCACCTCACCATCGGCATCAACCACTTCGGCAAATACGCCTGGCAATGGTAACGTTGCCGAACCTGGCTTGGTTGGTATGGCAAAGGGCAGCGGTGCAAGCATATGACCACCTGTTTCCGTCTGCCACCATGTATCTACAATGGGGCAAGACTCATTGCCAATCACTTTATGGTACCACATCCATGCTTCAGGGTTAATAGGCTCGCCAACCGTTCCTAAGACGCGTAATTTGGATAAATCATAGCTATTGGGATAAGCATCCCCTGCTTTAATTAAAGCACGAATGGCTGTTGGTGCCGTATAAAAAACTGTTACCCCATGATCTTGGCATATTTTCCAAATACGCCCTGCATCAGGGTATGTGGGTACACCTTCATACATCAGTGTTGTGCCACCATTGCACAAAGGGCCATACACCGAATACGAATGCCCTGTAATCCAGCCCACATCCGCCGTACACCAAAATACATCCGATGCTGGTTGAAAATCGAAGCTATATTGCATGGTTAGGTGAGACCATAACAGATAACCACCCGTGCTATGCACAATGCCTTTGGGTTTGCCTGTTGAGCCTGATGTATAAAGAATAAATAAAGGATGTTCTGCTTCAATGGTTTCTGGTTCACAGGTATTGGCTTGTGCAGCGAGTAAATCCGTCCAATCCACATCACGCTTTTCTTGCCAGTGCACATCATTGCCACCACGTTTCACAACAACAACATGCTCAACACTCTCACAACCCTTGCTTAACGCTTCATCCACCGATGTTTTTAAATCATGCACCGCACCACGCCGCCAACCTCCGTCGGCAGTAATCACGACCTTTGCGCCTGCATCTTCAATGCGTTCATGCAATGCTTGTGCAGAAAATGCGCCAAATACAACTGAGTGTGTCGCGCCAATGCGAGCACATGCCAGCATCGCCATCGCAGCTTCAGGAACCATTGGCATATAAATGATAACACGGTCGCCTTTTTTAATACCCAATGATTTTAAGCCATTCGCAGCACGGCAAACTTCGTCCAATAATTCAGCATACGAAATATGCCGCACATCACCAGGTTCACCTTCCCAAATGATTGCCGTTCGTTCACCCAGACCATCTTGAACATGGCGATCAAGACAATTTTCAGAAAGATTGATATTACCATCGGCAAACCAGCGGTAAAAAGGTGCATGACTATCATCCAACACCTGTGTAAAAGGCTTCTGCCATGTTAAATGCTGCTCTGCCAAACCTCTCCATGTACCTTCAAAATCGGTATTAAATGCAGCCGATGCAGCTTGCCAATCATTCAAAGACGAAAACGATGCTGAGGATTTTGGCGGCTCAAAAACACGCGTTTCTTCCAACGAAGATTCTATATTTTCTTGCACCATGAATCGCCCCCGAACATGAGATAAACTTACTACAAGATGAGATTTTATTATGCAAAGGTCAAGGCTTACAGCGCGAGGTAAACACTGAATATACCCTAACATTCGTCATTAAGCACAAAAAAAAAGGCCGTAGAATAACCATTCTACGGCCTTTTCTCATTATAAGAAGAAATTAATTTAAGCGCTTAGTGTTTCCTTCATCTTTTTCATGGCGCGCTTTTCCAATTGTCGAACGCGTTCAATGGATACACCCAACTCTTCCGATAAATCCTTTAATGTCGCAGGTTCTTCAGACAGATGCCGCTGAACCATAATATGACGATCACGCGCAGATAACGATTGCATCGCTTCGGATAATTGCACTTGTTGATGTTTTTTCCAATCAGATTCCTCAACGAGCTCTTCCGGTGAAGACTCTGATGACGGTAATGCTGTCACCATGGTTTGACCTTCAACATCAACATCCAGTGATACATCACGTTGTAAAAATGCCGTTGCAACTTCCTGATATTCATGGCCACTCAAGCCATATTCCGCACCCACTTCATCAGCGTGGCGACCATCCATAGCAGCAATAGCATTTTTGGCTTTTTGCAAACCAGCAAAAATACGACGTTGAAGCTTGTTGGTGCCAAGTTTCACAATACTCCACGAACGTAGGATAAAATCATGAATAGATGCACGAATCCACCATGAAGCGTATGTCATCAAGCGAAAACCACGTTCAGGGTCAAAGCGTTTTACCGCATGCATTAAACCCAGTGTTCCTTCTTGAACCAAATCCATTTCTTGCAAACCAAAGTGCCTATATTCACGGGCAATCGCAGCCACACCAGAAAGGTTCGCTACCACCAGCTCACGCGCAGCATCGCGATCTTCGCACTCATGCCAACGCCTTGCCAGCTGCGCTTCTTCTTCGCGCGACAGTTTCGACGTTTGCTTTACATCACGGTAAAACAACGAAAGGCTAGACATATCAAGTGCTTGTGCGACCAATGGTTCCTCCTACATACAACTTTTACTACTATCCGACTATATAATTCTAACAAACCTTAGATTTCTGTCAACCAATGTCCCGTACTGGCAACAAGGCGTTTATTCTCTAATATGCTGACATACTTAACAAATCCCTCTTGCCATATCCATAACAGCAATCAAAATCTATGCTTAAAAATAATTGTAAAAAGTAGATGAAAATAACTACTTATTATACAGCCTTATCTTTCAAATCAAAAAGTAAACGCATTATCCTCAGCAAAACTCTCTTTTTCAATAATATCTTCTAAAAGAGCAATAATCACCTTTTTAGCATCTTCTTTTATGCACGGGTTACAAGCAACAATATGGACACCTTCTGCATCAAGCTCTGTGCGAATGTGTTCAATACTTTTTGCTTGGGGTAAATCTTGTTTGGTCGCACCAATAATAATCGGCCGCTCGGGGAGGTTACGATAAAAGGCATACATTTCTTTGGCCTCATCAATCGCTTTCTGACTACTTGAATCAATCAAAAGAACTGTCCCAAGTGCACCTTGTGAAAGTGTTTTCCACATAAAATTAAAACGCGCCTGTCCAGGTGTGCCAAAAAGGTGAACGTTCAAACCGTCATCAATATGCATAACACCAAAGTCTAAACTCACAGTTGTCATGCTTTTATAGTGGGCCAGCTCATCCGTAGCTTCAACATCATTTCCGGTTAACTGTTCATCACTTATAAGCTTAATTAATGTGGTTTTCCCAGAGTTAAACGGGCCTGTGATCAAAATCTTGGCAACTTCTTTATACGCCATACTACTCATATCTTCCGCATCCTTTTTAAAACACGTGTCGCAATACTATCTTTTTTAATTTTTTTGGCTTTTTTAATAGACATAAAACCAAGGCAATACACCAAAACAAGAACTTTTAAATAGCGCATTTGATCGCCTTTTTTACTCGCCGTTGCAAAAAAAAGTTTTGGAGATGATTTTGAATTTTTCTCTGTAAAACGATATAATGCTATATAGGCACTCATATCAGAGTAGGTAACTGCCGGATCAGGAGCCTCTATATGAATAGCAGGCATGTTTAAAAAGGCTTGTTTTAGCGCCAAAGCATGCTTCGGCTTCCACACCACCCTCTCAACCGCGCTACATAGGCAGGGAACAATCGCATCAATACTGGTGTTCGGCATGAGTTGAACCTGCGAGTTCCACTCACAAGTGTACGTTGGTCGTGAAAGTAGGTCTTTCATTTGCTCCGTAATATTCTCACCCGAAAACTGCTTACTAGTAATATTTATTTTTTCTAGAGGACTGCTATCAGAGCTAAAACAATACCGAATTGATCCCGAACGCTTCTTGGCTAAGATCGTTCGTAAAAGAGGGATCTGGTTAAATGTCCGAGATTTTTTTGCCATTCATTTATCCTTAAACTTCTAAACCTACCGTTCATTTTTTCCAATCTAACCGACAAGTAGCAAAAATGCTACCTCTAGGCGTAAGTCGAGCATAGAGGTAGCAGCAACCCTAAAATTTAATATTACTCTCAACGTCTGAAATGATCAAACGAGCCATCGCTAAATTAGCATTTGCCTTATCAAGCACGGAGTAGATGAAAATATTCTCCTTTGTTACTAAAGGGCGAAGTATATGAAACTGCTTGCCCAACGTAATCAACATGTCTTCAATACGGTCATTCAACTTGAGCGCTGCCATGGTTTTTCTTTTAGCACGTACAACTTCAGTATTACCTGCTGCGGCAAGATCAAGATTAAATCCACTACCAGCTTGCGCTAAAATCATGCCGCTTTCACTATCGACAATCATCGCTGCTGTCGCACCACTAATACCCATTAACTTCTTCATTCCATCTTCAACGTTCATTTTTTCTCCTTTTGAATTACATCAACTTTTTACTAAATTATACAATTAGGTGCCAGCCAAACGGCTCTCGCAAACTTTACCCGTTGGCAATATTTGGTAGGTTCCTAGGTTGAACCCTAGGCATATCGGAAGAAATATTAGGTGCATTTTCACCAGAAGTCGCAGCTGACTCAACGATACTCATTAACTGTTCTCCGCATGCCTTTGCATGGTGAAGAATAATTCCTGTTGTTGCATCACTGGTTGTTGTCATACACAATAATAATTTTAAGCCCATATGAATCACAACCACAGTCCCTCTTTTGGATTCCATAATAACATTGTCACAGCTAAGGTTTCCAGACGTGTCTTGCCATATATCCCCAAGAGATAAAAATGATGCACTTCTTGCTGCGATTGAATCAATGTTCTGGTCAGACCGTGAGGCGTGCGTTATGGCAATACCATCCAAACTTGAAACAACAATATTATCAATAATTTCTATATTTTCGAGCGCATTTTCCAGCTCAGCTTGAAATCGTTTCAACATAAACTCATTCATGTTACCTTCTCCAATTGTCCATAGACCTTTCAATAATCACCATCTCTTTCGCACCCTAACCAGAATATGTTACACGCTTATGACATTTATATATGAGGTCTGTGATCCTTATCACTATATTAGTAAGGCCTGTCATTCTTATCGCGTATTTTTTTACATGCTATTAGATACAATTTCTAGATCAATGGGAGCATTTTGGCTGGCTTCAACAGCTAAGTTTCTAGATACAAACCAGTATATTTTTGTTCATTATAAAGGTTTAACACAAGTCTCTGAGTTTACGTATCCGAGCGCTTCAGCCTTCACCTTGGAGTATTCAATCCAACGTTTCCAAATACAAATTAATATGAATTATGCAACGTAAAAAAATTCATCTAAAAACATATTTATCCGCAACGAGGCAACTAGTTTACACCTTTAAATGTTCTGACAGCTGCCTATCATGTAATATTTTTAAGCTTAGTAAGCCGATGATTGCACCTAATAGAGCCCACCCCATATCAGACTGAGTGTCCCAAATATAACCCTGTGTACCTAAAAAGGCCTCGGAGCCTTTACCCGATACTAATGCAACCCACCATTCAATAAGCTCATAAAAGGCACTAAAGCCTAAACAAAATGAAATAATGAAAAAGAATTGCCAGCCTGCCCCCTGAATAATATTTTTCCTCAGTATAATTTCTCTTGCTACTATTGCAGGCACAAACCCTTGGGCAAAGTGTCCCAATTTATCGTAATTATTACGGGATGAATTCAACAACTCCTTCAGCATGTCAAACAAAGGAACTTCAGCATACGTAAAATGCCCGCCAACCATGAGTATGATGCAATGAATGAGTATCAATATGTAAAGCAAGGGCGTTAATGGAAATGATTTGTATGTGAAACACAAAACAATCGCCGTAATCATCGCCGGCGCAACCTCAAGAAACCAGGTAAACTGATCTTTCGGGTTTATACCCGACCACAATAACACTGTGCTAAACGTGATAATCCAGAGATATTTCATGGCTACGCCCTCGCGCATGAAACCTTTACCTTGCAAAGAAGTCTGCTGCCTGAGTCACGGTGATCATTGGAGTATTTCCTTAGCATAAAATAGCCACGAACTTTTATTGGCTCCAAGATCATTATAAAGCTTCTGAGCTGTTATATTTCCTTCCGCCGTTAACCACTGCAATCGAGAAAATCCCATTGATTTTGCTACACCAAAAGCATGCTCCACCAGTTCTTTGCCATAACCTTTGCCTCTATACGGTGGTTGAACATACAAATCATTTAATACAGCAACGGCCTCAGCTCGTGTACTTGAAAAGCTCTTATAAATTGTTGTAAAGCCGACTGTTTTTTGATCCACACTGTATAAGTGAATGATACCGTGATCATGGTTTTCTATAAATTGAGAGAAAAACGCTCTGTTTTTTCCATGATTAATATTTTCCACACCGTAAAAGGTTTGGTACTCTCCTATAAGAGCCAGCGTTTCTTCAAAGTTCCTATCTGTAAGCTCTTCAATCATTGAAAACCCCTTTTTAAGTCAAAAGCGTGAAATCTTTAACCCTCTTTGCTCATCATAGGAGAGTCACACCACTTTATAAGCAGACTAAAATAGCATTTTAAGAAAAATAAAGTATAAAAATGATATATTCTTCACACTTATTTTATAAAAAATACTATAACTTTAAAACTCTCTCACCATCACACACATAAAAAGGTAGTCTATATAGCTGCTATTCACCAAGAAGGGTAACAGACTCACCATCACGTTTATGGATATGACCAATACGGTAAACACTTTCACCCGCAGCTTCCAAAACTGTTGTCGCAGCAGCAGCCTCACTTTCTGGTAAAATGACCACAAAACCAATACCCATATTAAAGGTGCGATAGCGCTCATTTTTTTCAACATCGGCAAAGCCCAATAGGTATTCAAACACAGGTGGCACGCCCCATAATGATACATCAACAGTCACTGCCAAATCATCGGATAAAATACGTTCAAGATTATCAAACATACCGCCACCGGTGATATGCGAAAAACCATGTGCTTTTACGCCACTTTTCATCAGTGCGTTAATAGCCGGCACATATAAGCGGGTAGGGGATAATACTTTATCAATGGCTTTAGAACCATCAGATAATACATCATTGCGAATATCCGCTTTACCAAGTTCAAGCAGTTTACGCACCATGGAAAAACCATTGGAATGCGGACCATTGGAAGCAAGACCGAGTACCACATCACCATCGGCGATATTTGCGCCGTCCACCATTTTCGGCTTATCCACTACGCCAACACAGAAACCACCGATATCATAATGACCTGGTGCATACATTCCTGGCATCTCAGCGGTTTCTCCGCCAACCAAGGCACACTCACAGGTCTTACAGGCATCTGCGATACCTTCAACCACACCAGCAAGCGTTTCGCCTTTTAAAGCGCCTGTCGCCAAATAATCCAAAAAGAAGAGTGGGGCAGCGCCCAATGCAGCCAAATCATTCACACACATGGCAACCGCATCAATACCAGCCACATGCGGCCTGTCATATTCCTGAAGCAATAATAATTTCGTGCCTACACCATCTGTGCCTGAAACAAGCACAGGCTCTTGCATATCAGAGAAGTTCGGTTGAAATAATCCACCAAAGCCACCCAATCCAGATAACACTTCTGGGCGCATTGTGCTGCTTACTGCATTTTTAATGCGTCCGACAAATGCATTGCCCGCATCAATATCTACGCCACAATCGGCATAGCTAATTTGTTGTTTTTCAGACTTATTAGACATCGAGATTTCTTACCTTTAATGCGTTTTCTTGAATAAAGTTACGGCGCGGTTCAACCGCATCGCCCATCAACATGGAGAATGTTTCATCAGCGTTGACCACATCTTCCAAAGTCACCTGCAACATGCTGCGGTTGGCGGAGTCCATCGTTGTTTCCCACAGTTGATCAGGGTTCATTTCACCCAAACCTTTGTAACGCTGAATATTCATACCCTTACGACCCTCTTTCACAACCAAGCTGGCAATATCTTCATAATGATCAATATCCCAACGCTTACCATCCTGCTCCAAATATGCGCCATCTTTAACTATATCTTGAATCATCACGCATATTTTTTGTGACTCTGCAAACTCGGCGGTGACCACTAAATCACGTTCCAAACGAGACATCATCAAACGGCCATGATCCTTACGCTCAAACTGAACCCAGAAACAGCCTTGCTCTTTATCTTCATGGATCGTCCACTTGAGGGTTTCATCAACACGTGTAACCTGGTCAAAGTGCGCACTTAGTGTTTCAAGTCGCGTGGTTAATTTCTCTTTATCACGCATGGTTGAACCGTTCATTTTACCTGTTTCAACCAATAATTTTAATACTTTCAAATCCAAACGTTGCGATAAACGCTGTTGTAAATGTTGCAAGCGATGAATATTGCGAATCAAACTCATCAAACGCTCGCCTGCCACAGCTTTATCGCCTTTTTTACCATAAAACTCTTTATCGGCAGCGCCCAATTCAACCAAATGATCAAACAGTTCATCATCGGATGCGACATAACGCGCCTTTTTACCCTTGGCAACGCGGTATAATGGTGGTTGCGCAATATACAAATAGCCACGCTCAATCAGTTGGGGCATTTGGCGATAGAAAAAGGTGAGTAACAAAGTTAAAATATGCGAACCATCCACATCCGCATCGGTCATAATAATCACTTTATGGTAACGTAATTTTGAAATATCAAAATCATCCTTACCAATACTTGTACCCAAGGCTGTAATCATCGTGCCAATTTCTTGTGATGATAACATTTTATCAAAGCGCGCTTTTTCTACATTTAAAATTTTACCTTTGAGTGGCAAAATTGCTTGTGTTCTACGGTCACGACCTTGTTTCGCCGAGCCTCCCGCAGAATCCCCTTCCACTAAAAATATTTCTGAAGAAGCTGGGTCTTTTTCTTGGCAGTCAGCAAGTTTTCCTGGCAAGCTTGAGATATCCAACACACCTTTACGACGCGTTAAATCACGAGCTTTACGTGCCGCATCGCGTGCCATCGCGGCCTCTGCAGCCTTGCCAATAATCGCTCTGGCTTCTTTCGGATTTTCTTCAAACCACTCAGATAGTTTTTCGTTCACGGTGCTTTCAACAATCGGTCGAACTTCTGATGATACCAGTTTATCTTTGGTTTGTGATGAGAATTTTGGATCAGGCACTTTCACGGATAATACAGCCGTTAAACCTTCACGACAGTCATCACCTGTTAACGAAACCTTATGTTTTTTCAATAATCCATTGGCGCTGGCATAATTATTGATACAACGGGTTAATGCAGCACGAAGCCCTGCCAAATGAGCGCCACCATCACGCTGTGGGATGTTGTTGGTAAAGCAAAAAACATGCTCTTGATACACATCCGTCCATTGTAAAGACAGCTCAACACCCACATCATTCTTTTCAGTGTTAATGCTGATACAACCGGGGTGTAAGGGTGCGCGACTTTTATTTAAATGCTCAACAAATGAGTTAATACCACCCTCATATTCAAAGACTACTTTATTGTTGTCGCGCTCATCCAATAGCTCAATATGCACACCGCTATTTAAAAATGACAGTTCGCGCAAACGTTTGGATAGCGTTTCAAATGAGAAGTTACGATGTGAAAATGTTTCCAGACTTGGTAAGAAACGAACCTCAGTCCCAGTACCTGTTGCTTCACCGATCACTGCAATGGGCTTGACTGTATCACCATGCTCAAAACGGCATGCATGAACTTTACCATGGCGACGAATGGTTAAATCAAGGTATTCAGATAGTGCATTTACCACCGATACACCCACACCATGCAAACCACCCGAAACTTTATAGGAGTTACTATCGAATTTACCACCAGCATGTAGAATCGTCATAATCACTTCAGCAGCGGAACGGCCTTCATCCTCGTGCATATCAACGGGAATACCACGACCATTATCACGCACAGTAATCGAATCATCGGAATGGATAATCACTTCAACTTTATCACAGTGACCTGCCAAGGCTTCATCAATAGAGTTGTCCACCGCTTCATACACCATATGGTGCAAGCCTGTACCATCATCGGTGTCACCAATGTACATACCTGGACGTTTGCGAACCGCATCAAGCCCTTTTAAAACCTTGATACTATCTGCGCTATATTCCTGTTGGTTTTCTTCACTCATTTGAATACCTCATACCTTCAATCCAATCAATGCCCATCCAGCTTCAGATGTTGCATATTTTGACGTATCTCCGCTGACACATCGCCGGGTGCTGTCATCAGCACTTGCCCTTGGTGGTTATGTAAACGCTCCATCAAACGCAATGCACGGGTGTTGTCCAAAGATTCCAAGCAATCATCAAGCAATAAAATAGGCATCATATGTTTGGCTTCTTGCAACACTGCACACTCTGCCAAACGCAGCACAATCCCTGATACTTTTTGCTGCCCTCGCGAGCCACACACACGTATTTCACGGGTATCATAGCTGATTTTCAACCTATCACAATGCGGGCCTTGCATCACACGCCCAAGTCGCTGATGTTCATCGCGTTTATGATGCAGCCAAGTAAGCCATTCCTCTTTTTTTTCAAAGCCTTGCCCAGATAGTTTAATTTGAAATGGTAAATCCAACCAGTCATTTTCTTTGACGAGGTGTTGATTCAGTTTGGCTAATATAGCGCTGCGTTTTTGATTGAGAACAAGCCCATGCTCAACAATTTGCTGCTCCCAACCTTCCAGCTCATCAGCAGTTCCGTGATGCCTAAGCAAACGACCCCTTTGCATCAATGCCCGTAAATAACGCTGGTAATGCGTATAGACAGCAGGCTGAGTCGCAATCACAAGTCTATCCAGCCATTTACGACGCTCACCCGGCGCACCATCAATCAGGCGCACACCTTGCGGTGCATCTACAATCAAAGAAATATGCTCAAAGACATCTTTGCGCTTGGCAACTTTGCGCCCCTGCAAAGACATGTCCACTTTACCTTTTTTTCCATCTACACAAATATGTAATGGGCCATAACGCTGTATCGTGGCTTGAATATGAAATGATTTTTCATGCCATCTGGTAAGTTGCGGGGCTTTGGCTTGGCGAAATGAACGCCCATACGCCAGCATATATGCTGCTTCCAACACTGTCGTTTTACCACTGCCATTATCACCACTGATCAGGTTTAAATGCTCGCCACATGCCCAGCTAAAATCTTGGTGGCAACGTAAATGGCGAATATGAATTTTTTGTAGACTTAAACGAGGTGTCGACATCAGCGAACCCTAAGTGAATGCTAAAAAAAAATGTAGTTGTATGTGTTTTACTAAGTTTAGAGTTTAACGGTCTTCTCTGTACTTTGTGTGGCACAATTTCCTTTGTTGGGTGATTATTTATCCAAAAAAACACGCATGCTGATCTTCTCCAACAACATCAAGAAATTCTTCTAACATCTTAACTGTTGGCTTAGGCTCATAAGAATGCCACTTCATATCTGCCATTTGCCAATAAATCTTCCATCGTTTTTGGCTCTTAACATATGTGGTTTTAGCTACAGGGGTTTCCGTCTTTTTCGCTGGGTCGTCCCATTTCGGGCGAATTTCGAAAATTTCAATACTTTGATTGTCTATCCTATAAACAAGGTCAACTTCATTTCTAATATGAGCCGGTGGTCTATGTTTATCCATAAACGCATCAAGCTTTACCTCACATCTTTTTATCTCAAATTCACTGATTGCCATATTTTCCTTCTAATGACCCACATAAGGGGCGAGCTGAAACAGAAGCCCCTCTTGATGTCTGATTAAGGTTATGCGTGCCAAGAAACATTAAGCTTACGATGCTGACTTAAGCAATCACGAAGATATAAATTTATGAGTGTTTGATAGGGGATGTCTGAATCTTTTGCCATTGACTTAAAATATTCAATGACATCTTCACTAAGCCTCATGGTAACAGGCTTTTTCAATTTAGAGGCATACGGATTTTTTCTTGATTGCATTTTAGATAAATCATATTCACTTTTCATTTTTTATCACCTTCATAGAATTTCCGTTCGTTTTTCGTTGCTTTGCGTGCAGAAATAATTCGAACAATGTTTCCCAACTCTCTTTCACAGTGACAGATCATAAGAACCTTGTTTGTTGTGCTAAGCCCAAGCATTAAAAAGAGAAAAAGGGGACACTACCCTTTTTCACGTGATAATCGAATAATTGGAGTGCTTAAACTACATAACACGGTCTATTCTTACATTAAAGGGTAACGACTTGCATGAGGGGCTGGAGCGTAGCGGAAGTCCCTCTCTATGCTTTGGTTATATGTCATGAGCACCAACGAATTGAAAAATCTTCGACTAATAGTTCACTTCGATTTTCAAGGTCTTTCTTTTTGAAAGATTTTACTTGAGATAATGAAGTTGCTAATTTTTGAGTGACCTTAAATTTACTTTGGCTGTAACCTTTTACTTTATCAGAAATATCTGAATTTTTGATTGAACTATTAATTTTTCTTTCTAGAAGAGTTAAATTACCAATCAAGTTTTTATATTCTTCAAAGTCTTCTTCACTTTTAAATCCAAGTTTCTTAGGCTTGAATTTTGGTGTTTGGGATAAGATATGTTCGATGGTAGGAGTTCCAGCCAATATCTCTTGCAAATCGGATAAGGTATATCTTTGACCTGACAACCGCTCACACAAATCTATAAACAAAAGGCGTAGAAGTCCTGTTTGTTTATAGTAGTTGTAACTGGATAAATAATCCTTAAATCTATCGTTACTAATTTCAAAAGAGTTAAACCATTCAAGGTGCTCTTCAATATCATCAATAGTCCAAGTTTCATGGTTCAATCTATATGCAAATTCAGCAATATGTTTTTTTCCTGCATAATCTCGAACTTTGAAAACACGCACATCAATTATTTCAATCATTTCAATCATTTCAATGATACTAATCATTTTTGATGGTAAGGTTTTTTCAAGAACCCCTTTCAGTTCAAGTTGTGTTATTACAGGATAATAGACGGCTGATAAACCAAGGATGGAAAATATCTTGAAATAGCGTTCATCTTTAGCGGTTCTTGAGACAACTCTTTTAAATGCGCTAATATAATCTAAAAGGCTATCAATATACGTTTTGATAAAGCTATCCAGCTGTGTCGTTTCATTACTTTTTCTCATTTCAACCAATGATTTCTTCACTTGATCCATAACCTGCTGAGCTGTCGGATCATAACCTTCATCAGAAAAACAAATATAATGCTGCCTTAATAAATCATCTTCAGTAAATATTTTAGCATTAATTATGTTAATACTTTGCTTTTCAGCGATTAATTTTATTTCATCATAAAGTTCAAATATCTCACCAAATGTATTATTTATTTTAGTATCATATTTTGCATTCAGGTATTTGTTCGAGAAATAAAACAATAAGCTTTTCATTTTATCCATTCGAGATAGCTCTTTACCCCTATCATTGACGGTTTGAAAAATTCTTATTGCATCGGATTCATTGTTTTCTATGAACTCAAGAATATATAAGTCTTCGATTGCTTTAAGAAACTCAATCGGATTATCTGCTGACTCAATAAGATTAATGATTTCAGTATAGGATTCAAGCAAATACCTTTGGCTCTTACTGTGTGGGGTGACTGATAAATTTCCATCAATCAAATCTTGAAAAAAAGACTCATCTCTTTCTAATGGTGTTAATTTATATTGGCTTCCTAACTTGATATATAAACGATTATAATAGTCCCTGTCACTATCGTTAGGTAATGTGCCGATAATTACATTTATAAACATAAGTATTGTTGTAATTCGCTGCTGTCCATCAACAATATTGTAAATGTCCCTTTCTTTTGTTTTTGCCAACACAACAGTCCCTAAATAATGATTGGAACTAGTTTCATAAGCTTCTTGAATGTCTTCAAACAACTCACGAACATTTTGTTTTTCCCACGCATAACTTCTTTGATATTGAGGGACTTTAAGGATTTTTCGTGTAAAAAATTGATTTAGTGATTGTTGGCTAGACATATAAAACCGCAGTTTAAATTTATTCGTGCTTGAATTGATGACATATAACGGCTTGCATGAAGGGCTGGAGCGTAGCGGAAGTTGATCTTCCCCCGATAAAACGGACACGTCGTATATTTCATGCAGCCACTCTTTCAAAATTGGCGGGGGTTGTATAGCCAATACCAGAGTGGATACGCTGATGATTGTAGAATCGGTTAATAT
>Ga0316202_10001370_pt1 | contig 19208 bp, 6 predicted proteins | sample 3monrhotite_MG_FD_204934 | JGI IMG/M metagenome (GOLD analysis project Ga0316202, IMG submission 204934) | Microbial mat bacterial communities from mineral coupon in-situ incubated in ocean water Damariscotta River, Maine, United States -... | ecosystem: Environmental > Aquatic > Marine >... | reverse complement strand
TATTAGGCAACATAGAAGCTAATGGTCGTGTATTTTTAATGAATCCTAATGGCATTGTTTTTGGTGAATCGGCGCGCATTAATGTGGGTGCGTTGGTGGCGGGCAGTATGCAGGTGGATTTTGATTCACTTAATGACAACGGTGAATTCAGTTTTAGCACAGGTACCGGTCTGGTCGAAAACGCGGGTCAGATTACGGCAGGGGATGGCGGCTCAGTTGCTTTGGTGGGGCAAACTGTGGTCAACAGTGGAAACATTACGGCACGATTGGGAAAAATACATTTATTAACAGCGGATACCGCAACACTGAGCTTTGATCGTGATGGTTTGATTCAGTTCAGCGTACAACGTGAAACCCTGGAAAATACTCTTGATGCAGAATCAGCTATTCATAATACAGGTACATTGCAAGCTGATGGTGGTTATGTGGTGCTTGAAGCACGTGCTGAAAATAATATTTATAACAACGTCATCAATAATGAAGGTTTGGTTCAGGCAAACCGTATTAGTAATGAAGGCGGTGTGATTCGTTTGGAAGGGTGGGGCGGCAATGTCATTCACTCTGGTGATATTAATGCCGTTGGTAACAACGATACGCGCGGTGGTGATATCACCATACTGGGTGACCGGGTCGGCGTATTGGGTGATGCGACGGTGAATGCCTCAGGTGAAACCGGCGGCGGTAACATTGCCATTGGTGGCTTTCGTAAAGGGGCTGGTGAACACGTTGCAGAATTTACCCAGGTCGGGAGTGATACTCGTATTCAGGCCGATGCCATTCACACCGGAGAAGGTGGTGAGGTTGTGGTGTGGGCGGATGATACCACCTGGGCATCCGGCAGTATTTCTGCAACTGGAGGTGCTATTTCTGGTGATGGTGGTTTTGTGGAAATTTCCGGTAAGCAAGGGCTGGTGTTAAATGCCGATGTTGACCTTTCGGCAGAGAATGGCGAATTTGGCACACTCCTGTTAGATCCTACTGACATCACCATTCATGATAAAGCGGATGGTGTGCAGGGCAATGATGGACTGTTGCCGGACTTGTCTAATATCACGCAGGGTGCTGGTGCTTTTGATATCGGTGAGCTGGCGCTGGAAGCACTGGCCAGTAGCAGCAACCTGGTGTTGGAAGCTACTAACAGCATTACTATCAATGATCTGGTCGATAATGTTTTGGCCTTTAACATTGACAGTGGAGGCTCCATTACCTTGTCGGCTGATACCGATAGCACCGGCGGCGGCAGCTTTAGCATGAATGCGGGCGATACGATTTCTACACAAGGTGGCTCACTGAGTATTTCCGGTGCCGGAGTGACTCTGGGCTCAGTGGACACGGATGGTCCGGGTGTTGATGGCATCATTACCATTAACAGTACCGGCAGTGTTGTGTTGGACTCGGCTAACAGTGGCACACAGGCGCTGACGGTTGCCATTGATACCGATGCCAATGGCACGGAGACACTTAATTTTACCGGCACCCTGGCAGGTAGCACGGTTAACCTGCAAGGTGGTAGCAATGGTGGTGATACCTTGATTGCCCCCAATCAAGCCAATGCCTGGGTCATCAACTCATTAAATAGCGGTACATTGAATGGTGCCAGCTTTTCCGATTTTCCCAATTTAACCGGCGGCAGTGATGATGACAGTTTTAGTGTCACCGGCATTGGCAGCATCAGTGGACTGTATGATGGGGGTGCGCATGTCATTGGTGATACGGTGAATTATGTGGCGGCTACCGGTGTTGTTTCTGTCACATTGAATACTGATGTTACCAATATTGAAAACCTTATTGGTGGAGGCGCCGACTATTCTCTGACCGCTGAAGATGTTGCGAATACCTGGGTGCTTACCGCACAAAATGATGGCACTGTGGCGGGCGTATCGTTTACCGATTTCAGCAATCTTACTGGCGGTAGCGATACCGATGATTTCATTCTGAGCGGTGGCTCAAGCACTGGCACTATTAATGGCGATGCAGGCAACGACAGTCTCACTGCAAATAACTCAGCCAATAACTGGAATATTTTATCGGCGGATGGCGGTACTGTTGATAGTGTGTTTGCCTTTAGCAGTATTGAAAACCTGACTGGTGGCACCGGGACCGATACCTTTATTCTAAATACAGGCTCCATCAGCGGTGTTATTGATGGCGGTGCGGGTAATGATTCACTGGCCCCCGACAATGTCGCCAATATCTGGGATATTACGGCAAATGATGCGGGTACCGTGACAGGGGTAGGATCATTTAACAGCATTGAAAACCTCAACGGAAGAAATGATACTGATGACTTTAGTGTTGCCGATGGGGCGGGTATTGCTGGCACCGTCGATGGTGGCGGTGGCACCGATACTATCGATCTTTCATTACAAACCGGTGCGGTGCTGGTTGATCTCAGCAGCGGCAGTTATGCCAATATCGAGCTGTATACCGGCAATGGCGCCAACAGCTCTATCGTGGGTGATAACGTACCCAATGTATGGAGTATCGATGGCAGCTCGGATGGTGTTGACGATGGCACTGTGGGTACGGTTGCGTTTACTGATTTTGCAACCATCACCGGTGGCTCTGACGGAGACAGCTTTTCACTTTCATCCGGCACTTTAACGGGTGCGCTGAATGGAGGGGCGGGAACGGATACCCTCATTGGTGACAACACCACAAACACTTGGACAATTTCTGCAGCCGATGCCGGTAGTGCAACAGGCGTGGGTTCATTTGCCAATATTGAAAATCTCACGGGTAATGCGGATACGGATGACTTTTCATTTGGCCCGGCAGGCAGCTTAAGCGGTGTGGTCAACGGCAGTACGGGTAACGACTCTGTGAATTATTCAGCGGTGGCGGGTGCCGTAACTGTAGTGATCGGCGCAGCCGGATTTTCCAATATCGAAACCTTTATAGGTAATGACAGCAACAGCACACTGATCGGTGCGAATACGGTCAATACATGGACCATTACCGGCATCAATGATGGCACAATCAATAGCACAACTTTTACTGATTTTAATAATCTTACCGGAGGCACCAGCGACGATACCTTTGAACTGTCCGGTGGCAGCATCAGTGGTGTCATCGATGGTGGCCTGGGTACTGATAGTGTGGTGGGCAACATTACCGCGAACACCTGGAATATTATCGGAGCCGATTCTGGAACCGTTTCGGGAGTTTCCAGTTTTAACAGCATTGAGAACCTGACGGGTAATGCCAGTAGCGATGACTTTATCTTTGCGGTAGGTGGTTCTCTGTCTGGAACCATTAATGGTGCGGCGGGTGCTGACAGTGTCAGTTATGCGGCTAAACCCGGTGCGGTCAGTGTGGACTTATCCGATGCCAGTTTTGGCAGCATTGAAACGTTTATCGGTAACAATACGGATAGCATATTAATGGGTATAAACACGCCGAATACCTGGAACATCACTGGCATCAACGACGGCACAGTCGGTGTTACCAGCTTTATTGATTTTAATAACCTGGAAGGCAATAACGGTACCGATGATTTTATTCTGTCTGTCGGTGGCAGCATGACCGGCAGTATTACCGGTGGCGCAGGCAATGACAGTATTCAAGGTTATGCCACTGGCGAATCCTGGAATATTACTGGCGTTGATGTGGGCAACTTATCTGCTGTGGGTAGTTTTAGCGGAATAGAAACGCTGTTAGGCGGAAACGGAGTGGATGCCTTTGTCTTTGCCAATGGCAGTAGTTTCAGTGGCATTATCAACGGTGGCGCAGGTGCAGACAGTGTTGATCTTTCCGCCGAGCTGGGTGCCGTCAATGTGGATTTATCAGCCTCCTCATTTTTAAACATTGAATCGTTTACCGGTAATAACAGTAACAGTACATTGACAGGCGCTAATACCACCAACACCTGGACGATGACGGGTGCAAACAGTGGCACGGTGAACAGTGTCAGTTTTTCCGGGTTTAACAGTTTGTTGGGTAATAACCAAACGGACCAGTTTTTTGTGACAGGCGGTTCTGTTTCCGGTTCCATTGCGGGTGGCGCAGGCAATGATTCATTAACCGCTGACAATGTTGTGAACACCTGGACAATCCTCGGTGTGGATCAAGGCAGTGTGACCAATATCACCAGCTTCTCTCAAATTGAAAATATTATCGGCAATAATCAACTGGATGCTTTTGTCTTTGGTAACGGCACCAGCATCAGCGGTATTGTAGACGGAGGCGGGGGAAATGACTCCGCTGACTTTGCCGCCGAGGCTGGCAGTATCAGCATTGCCCTCGGGGTCAGTGCTTTCACCAATATTGAAACATTTATTGGCAATAATATTGATAGCACATTGATCGGCCCAGTCAGTTCCAATTTCTGGAATATTACCGGCAACAACGATGGTACTGTGGGCACCGTCAGCTTTACAAACTTTAACAATTTGTTAGGCAATGTTTCTTCCGATGATTTTCAATTTCAGGATGGCAGCACCATCACCGGGCTGGTTGATGGTGGAGCAGGACTAGACACCGTGGACCTTTCACTGGAGTCCGGAGTGGTCAATGTTGCTCTGGGCAGTGCAGGTTTTGCCAATATTGAAACGTTTACCGGCAACAATCTCACCAGCACATTAACCGGAGACAATGTTGCGAACACCTGGATAATCACTGCGGTAAACACGGGTAGCGTAGGCTCAGTAAATTTCAATGGTTTTAACAACCTCGTCGGCAATGCCAATACCGATGACTTCAGTCTTAATGGTGGCAGTATTACCGGCAGTATTAATGGCACAACGGGTACGGATAGCATTACCGCAGACAACTCGGCCAATAGCTGGACCATTTTCTCTGCGGACGCAGGCTCGGTCACGGGCATTTCCTCGTTCTCGAATATTGAAGACCTGATGGGCAGTTCCGGCACCGACAGTTTTGTTTTTGCGGATGGCAGCAGTATTTCCGGCAGCATCAATGGCGGTGGAGGAATCGATGCGGTTAATCAAGCGGCACAAACAGGTATCGTGAGCATTACCTTGGGCAGCGGTGGTTACAGCAACATAGAAAACTTTACTGGTAACGGTACCAACAGCACATTGATGGGTGAAAACATTGTAAACACTTGGAGCATCAACGGCCTGGACACCGGCACCGTGGGTCCGGTGAGTTTCACTAATTTCAGTAATCTTCAGGGGGGTACAAACAATGACAGCTTTGTGGTTAACAGCGGTTCACTCAGTGGGCAAATCAATGGCGGTACAGGTAACGACCTGATTCAGGCGAACAATATTGCCAATACCTGGAACATTACCGGTACCGATGTGGGTGACGTAACCGGCGTGGGTTCATTTGCCGGAATTGAAACCCTGGTGGGCAATGCCAGTACGGATGTCTTTATTTTTGCCGATGGCAGTAGCTTCAGTGGTCTTATGGATGGTGCCGGAGGTACCGACACGGTGGATTATTCTTCGCAGACCGCTGCGGTAATTGCTTCTCTGGCCAGTGGGCAATATCAGAATATCGAAAATTTTGTGGGCAACAATATCAACAGCACGCTGGTCGGAGACAATATCGTTAACAGTTGGTTTATTACCGCTGCCAACGCAGGCACTGTGAACGGTATCAATTTTTCTGGTTTTAATAATGTGACGGGCAATGCCAGTGTCGATACTTTCACTCTGGCCACGGGCAGCATTACAGGAACCATTAATGGTGGTAGCGGTAACGACACCCTTCAGGCTGACAATACAAACAACATCTGGAACATACTCAGTCCCGATGCTGGCAATCTCACCAACGTCAACGCCTTCCAAAACATTGACAACCTGCTGGGTGGAAATGCAGTGGATACCTTTAACATCGCTGCCAATGTTTCCGGCAACATCGACAGTGGCGGAGGAGATGACCTCTTCAATGTTAACGGCCCGCTTACCGTGGGGGGCAGTTTGAGCGGTAACAGCGGTGTAGATACGCTCAACGGCCCAACACAAAATAGTAACTGGATTATTTCGGGTGCCGATAGTGGCAGTGTCAATGGTATCGCTTTCAATCAAACGGAAACACTGGTCGGCAATACCGGTAACGATGTCTTTGCGATAACCAACAATGCCGTAGCCAATATCAGTGGGGGTATTAATGGTGGGGCAGGGGACGATGACCTGCAAGTGGATTATATCGCTGCATCGACTCGCACCATTGTTTTTGATGGTAGTACAGGCACTGACAGTATTACCTTGACGGGCTCAGGTACGGGATTGACAAACAGTTATGTCTTTGGCCCGGCCATTGATCAGGTTGACATCACCACCACTTCGACCACGAATACACAGCTTATTAATGGGACAGGTATTGAAAATATTTCCGATACCGTCAGCGCCGATAATATCGCACTGGTGGGTAGTAATGGTGATGATGCAATGTTGTTGTCACCGGGTATTATTTCAGGCGCCCAACCGATCAGTTTTCAGATCAGCGGTATGCCAACATTACAGTTTTCCAACAAAAACAATCTTTCTCTCGATGCGGGTTTAGGTAATGACACGGTGCAAATTAATGGCACCGTGCAAGTGGCAGGAAACATGACGATTAGTGCAGAAACCATTAGCGAAGGTGCGGGAGGTGTATTGGCAGCGGATGTGTTGACGTTTAATCAGGCTACCACCATTGGTACGTCCGGTATTGCATTGGCAACGTCAGTCAATACTTTGCAAATCAACGGCCCTACCGTTGATGCCTACATCAATGAAGCAAACGGCCTGGCAATTTCAGTGGCCAATGTGAGTGGTGTGTTAGACGTTACCACTGGCTCCGGTGATATCACCTCCGCAGGCAGTGTGGTTGTTACCGGCAGCTCTGCATTTACCGTGGGTAATGGCGGCTCCATTGTGCTGGACGATGCAGGTAACCAGTTTGCGGGTACACCGACATTTTCATCGGCTGGCACCATTAACAATCTGCAATTAACGGATAATAGCGCCGTTGATTTACCGGCATTGACACTGAATGGAAATCTCACGGTTATCACCACGGGTCCGGTCACTCAGGCAGGTGTATTAAATATACAGGGAACAACAAACGTGGATGCCGGTGTAAACGCCATCACGCTCAATAATTCAGCCAATGATTTTGTCGGAGATGTCACCCTGCAAAACAGTGGGGGAGCCAACACAACCATTAGCGATGTGAATAATATTACACTGGCGGCCTCCAACATTGGCAGCGGAACGCTAACCGTCAATGCGGCAGACATCAACCAGTCCGGTGCCATCGTGCAAGCAGCCAATGCCGGCGCTGCACGATTTACCGCCACGGGAGGCGACATCACGCTGACGAACGGCGGTAATGATTTTACCGGAACCGTATTTTTGAATAACTCCGGTGCTGGCGATACGTCACTAACCGAAAGTAACGGGCTCAGCCTCGGCTCTTCGGCATCCAATGGAGGGGACCTCACCATTACCGCAACGAATGGCATTACATTGTCCGGTACAACAACCTCTAGTGGCGGTGATATTACGATGACTGCAAACACAGGCGACATTCAGTTAGGCCGTGTGAATTCCGGCTCGGGTCGGCTTACCGTCAATGCGGTTACAGGTAATATTGTTGGTAACAACAGCCAGATTACTGACCCCAATTTGAGTAGTCAAACACTGGAAATTTTTGCAGGTGAAACCATTGGCGATTTTAATAACCCCATCTCAGTGAATGTCGCCTCGGGAGGCACTAGCTTCTTCGCAGCCGGTATTGGCTCGGCGAATATCATTGGCCTGACCGGCACTATTTTGGGAGGCTCGGTGATTGTTAATGATGTTGCCGCTACCAACTCAGCCGTAGGCAAAGGACAAAGCGTATCTTTCCTTGAGCAAGATGTCACAACGGTGCAAATCACATCGCAAAACCCATTGTTTAGCCTGTCCGGTGGTGGTTTGAATCTTGCGACTCCATTGGTTGAGTTTACCCCGCCATTACAGCCTGAAAAAGACCCCGACGATACATTGCCTGAAGTTAATCAATGAAAAGATATTAATGTGAATTAACTGATAACACCGTCATTCCGGCATTTTTTTAGCCGGAATCCAGGGGTTTAAACCGCTGGATAAGAACCCAGTACATTAAGGGAGCTTATGCTATCGTGGCACTGACAAGTAGCGTGTTATAAACGCGGAGGTCGCAGAGAAAAACACTAGAAACTCTGCGGCCTCTGCGTCTCTGCGATCTCTGCGTTAAATACTCAATGTGATTTTTTAAAAATTACGTGTTTTTAGCGCTTAATCCACATATCAGTTAAAATCCGCCACTGCGTTGGAAACGTACTAAATTATGAGGCTTTTTCTCAATGACTTGCGGAACTTCAGCCATGTACGCAGATAGCAGGTAGGGTGGAACAAGCGTAGCGGTTCCACCAGAGTCTTGCACACGCTCAAAAAAACCGGGCCAGCTCACCTTGATACCCATCAAATAAATTTAACCCGCGATCTGGGTTTTGTAAGGCGAAAAATGTTCGATGATACTGGCCGATATGCAGGATTTTTGAGATGGCTTCTCTCGATAAACATCTAATTCAATGTATTTTAACAAGTTTTAATGCAGCAGCCCTTCCGTTCCTCATTATTCCGCACAAGTCCAAAAAAAATACAAAATTTTTAAAAAAATGTCATCTAAATGTCATCTGCGTGCGTCTACTATGTGGCGTCCCTAGTGGATACCATTTACATATATAAGCAAACATCAAGGATGACAAACATGAAAACACAATACACATTTACATGGATTACACGGTCGCTCCTTATTTTAACGGGTTTAGCTGGACTGGCCTCGCTTATGTTTTTTAAAGATGCTTCTCCTCTTATTAACTGGTTGGCACTTGTCAGTATTATCCCGCTCATTATGGGAATGCTTGGCGAAAATCTTGTGCGTGAATTTTTTATCACGACCATCTATATGCATATTGCAAAAAATGATCAGCGACACAAAATGGCAGCACCTACTATTGCAAGCCTCCCTTTGCCCCCAGGCATGACGGGCGGCATGAAAAACGGAGCTGTGTAATCGGGTCGCAATTCATGAATATTTGATGTTTTTTTTACCTTCTGTGGGAAAGGCAGCAACCGCTGCCTTTCCCATTCAAGATTTCCTGCACTAAAACCACATATTTTACTCTGATGGATACATTCAGTATTGTAGTGTGCCATCGTCAATACGACTTTGTCGGAATGCTAATGATCCCCGCTGATATGAGCGAGGCTATTTAAAAAATATTAACAATGAAGTGACTGCCAGGGGTGGCGGTGTTGCAGGTTGTCAATGAACAGAAACCCCGATGAGTATTAACAAAGACGCGCTGCGCATTCGGCGTGAATACAATCAATGGGTCGCCAATGAAACATTGGAAGACTACGCGCTGCGTTATACCGCTAAACGGGCGCGGCGTTGGTCTGCCGCTTGGGTTGCCAACACGGCGCTGGGCATTATTTCCTTTCTTGCGTTGGAGGCCATTGGTGGCACCATCACCCTGAACTATGGTTTCACCAATGCCATGTGGGCGATATTGGTGGTTGGCGTCATTATTTTTTTGTCGGGATTGCCGCTTGCCTATTACGCCGCACGCGATGGTATTGATATTGACCTGCTGACCCGTGGCGCGGGTTTTGGTTATATCGGTTCCACGATTTCATCGCTGGTTTACGCCTCGTTTACCTTTATATTTTTTGCCATTGAAGCGGCCATTATGTCGATGGCCATTAATATGACCACGGGCATCCCGTTGTCACTGGCCTACGTCATCAGCACCATTGTGGTGATTCCATTGGTGACTCACGGTATTACACGAATCTCCCGTTTTCAGGCCTGGACACAGCCGCTGTGGCTGATTTTACAAATCCTGCCGCTGGTGTTTATTGGCATGCATGAGTCTGCCGCTTTTTCGCAATGGCTGACTTATGGTGGCTCTGCTGCTGAAGGTGGGCAGGGGTTTGAACTGTTGCTGTTTGGTGCGGCAGCGGCGGTGATTTTCCCATTGATTGCGCAAAATGGTGAGCAGGCCGATTTTTTACGTTTTTTACCCGTGAGAAATCAGCAGAACAAAATCCACTGGTGGTTGGCGGTGGTGGGTGCCGGGCCGGGCTGGGTGATATTTGGCGTGATCAAACTGTTTATCGGTTCGTTTCTCGCGGTACTTGCCCTGAATCATGGCTTGTCCCCCGAGTTGGCCGATGATCCGGCGCATATGTATGCCGTGGCGTTTAATTACATCGCTGTTAATCCCGATATGGCGCTGTGGCTGGCGGGCATTTTTGTGGTTATTTCACAGCTGAAAATCAATGTCACTAATGCCTACGCGGGGTCGATTGCCTGGGGTAATTTTTTCTCACGGCTGACGCACAGTCATCCGGGGCGGGTAGTCTGGCTGGTGTTTAATGTGAGCATTGCACTGATGTTGATGGAGCTGGGGCTTTATCAGGCTTTTGAAAGTATTCTGATTACCTATGCCTGCCTGGTCGTGGCTTGGGTGGGTTGTGTGGTGGCGGATTTGGTGATCAACAAGCCTTTGGGGCTGAGTCCGGCGCATATCGAATTCAGGCGCAGCCACTTGTATGACATCAATCCAGTGGGTGTGGTGTCGATGTTGCTTGCTTCCTGTGTGGGTATTGTTGCCAATCTGGGGTTTTTGGGTGAAGTGGCAGAAGCGCTGGCGGCATTTATTTCCCTGTCGATTCCTTTTGTCACTGTGCCATTGATCGCCTGGATGACCCAGGGGCGCTATTATCGCTGTCGTGCAAAAGAGGAAGATTTTTCACCGGAGGCAACACGGGGGGCAGAACATGAGCCAGAACAACAGTACTGCCAGGTTTGTGAAAACAGTTTTGATCACGAAGACATGAGCCAGTGCCCGAGCTACGGTGGTAAGATTTGCTCGCTATGTTGTGCGCTGGACTCCCGTTGTGGCAATCAGTGTCGCCCGGATGCCCATCTGTCAGCGCAGGCATCAACGCTGTTCAGCCAGATATTGCCTGCGTTCATTCATCAACGATTACATTCCGTCACCGGGCATTTTTTGGGTATGTTCATCATTACTGCCGGTATTATCGCCGGTCTGCTTGCCGTGGTGTTTTATGCTCAACAGAATAAAACACAAACTGATTTGCAGTTGATTGGTGATGCGTTATGGCAGGTATTTTTTCTGTTAATGCTGGTGACGGGGGTATTGGTCTGGCTTTATGTGCTGGCCCAAAAGAGCGCACGCTTTGCCTTGAGCGAAACACAGCTTCAAGCGGAGTTGCTGACTCGTGAGGTGACTGCACACGAGCAGACCGCAATCGAGTTGGCTCAGGCGCGTGATACGGCGAATGCCGCCAATCAGGCCAAATCACGTTATTTATTAGGTGTCAGCCACGAACTAAGAACACCGTTGAACACTATTTTTGGTTATTCACAGTTAATGGAGTCTGATGCAAAGCTGGGTGTAAAAACCCAAAAAATTTCATCAGTGATAAGGCGTAGCAGTGAACATTTATCGGATGTGATTGAAGGCTTGTTGGAAATTTCAAAAATTGAGGCACGTAAACTTGATTTGCACCGTGACACGGTGGACTTGCGTTTATTGGTTCAACAACTTGACGATATGTTTCGGCCTCTGGCGAAGGATAAGGGCATTGATTTTACAATTAGCTATCAGTCGGCGCTACCCCGATTTGTTTCTGTCGATGAAAAACGCTTACGGCAAATTTTATTGAATTTATTATCCAACGCCATCAAGTTTACCTCGGCAGGTAAGGTTGAATTGCGCATCGCTTACCGCAATCAGGTTGCCCGTTTGGTGGTTAAAGACACAGGTATCGGTATTGCTGAGAGTGACCAGTCTAGAGTTTTTGAACCCTTTGAGAGAGTACACAATAAGCAGACTCAACTGATCAATGGAACCGGGCTGGGCTTGTCGATTAGTCGCCTGTTAGTGGAAATGATGGGAGGGAATCTTGAGTTAAAAAGCCAGCCAGGGCAGGGTGCGGCGTTTTGTCTCAGTCTTTTTTTACCGAGCGTGGCCGAACAGCTTGCCGTCACTCAAAGCCATGCCGATATTCGTGGTTATGAGGGGCAAGTGCGGCACATCATGGTTGTGGATGATGAAAGCAGCCACCGACACTTGATCCATGACTTATTGCAGCCGCTGGGTTTTGTCGTTCATCAGGCAGAATCGGCTGAGCAAACACTGAAGATTTTGGAACAACAATCGCAACCCATTGATTTGTTTTTACTGGATATCAATATGCCGGAAATGAATGGCTGGCAATTGTTGGCAGAACTTCGCCAGCGCGGATTTGGTGTACCTATTATCCTGCTTTCGGCTGACCCCTATGAAAATGCCACCGTGCTGCAAAAAGAGGTGAATTTTGATGCCTATATCAATAAGCCGATACGCATCGAAAAATTGCTTGAACAATTACAGCGTTGTCTGGATTTGCAGTGGTGTAATATTGGGCCGGTTTTAGAAAAAAGCCCGGAGAAACATGCTGAAAATGTGGTGTTTAATCCAGATCAGGAAACACTGGATTCATTACGGCGTTTTGCCAATATGGGTTATTTGAAAGGCGTGACCGAGTGCATTGAATGTCTTGAATCACAACAGCCCGAGTCTGCCTGGGTGAGAGAAATACGTGTTTTATCGGATCAATGTGACCTCGGTGGCATTGTGAGTGTGATTGATGAACTGGCGGATCCAAAAAAGGTAGCCCCTCTTAATGCAACGCTTTAAAGACAAAACAACGGTGCTGGTGGTGGATGATTCACCAGACTCACTGGGCATGGTCAATCTTGCATTGGACGAAGCGGGAATTGCGGTATTGATTGCACTTAATGGTCAACAGGCCATGAATGTGCTTGAACAGATTACACCTGATGTCATTTTAATGGATGCCATTATGCCAGTGATGGATGGTTTTGAATGTGCCAGTGAAATTCGCAAGCGCTTACCGTTGGTGCCTATCATTTTTATGACCGGTCTCAGCGAGGTTGAACACATCGTCAAAGCCTTTGATGCTGGGGGGAATGATTATATCGTCAAGCCGATTCATCCTGAAGAACTGTTGGTGCGTATTCGCCAGCATACTAATAGCACACGTATGCTGATGGAGGCGCAAGGAGCACTGGATTCGCTACGTCAACATGTGTTTTGTATTGATAAACGCGGCCATGTTTTGTGGGCAACACCCGAGGCTCAGGCTTTGTTGAATCAAGCGCAAACGGAGGGGGACTCAATGGTGTTAGATAAACGATTTAGTTGTTGGCTACCCAATGGTCAAGCTGGACATGATTTAGCCTTACCGTTACGCAGAAAGGATACCGTGCTAGCGGTATATTATTTCAAACAAACCAAGGAAGATGAGTATTTGCTGAAAATTCAGTCACCCAATGTTGAAATTGATCCGGCAATTCTGGAAGAAAGCCTAGCGATAACCTACCGCGAAGCGGAGGTCTTACTCTGGTTGGCACACGGCAAAACCAACCGGGAAATTGCTGAAGTGCTTGAAATGAGCCCGCGAACAGTGAATAAACATCTGGAACAAATGTATCCCAAAATTGGTGCGGACAACCGCACGGTTGCCGCCTCTGTTGCGATACAAATTATCCTCGGTGGCCGTATTGGCCGACCGCTGAATCAAGAAAATTCTGTTTAGTTGTGTCTGACTGCGAGGCGGCATTAACGGCAATGCCGAACTTTATTTGATTGAAAACATCCCCTGGTAGCTGGTTTTTGGTGGTACAATTTTCGTAGCTATTCAGCTTTGATTTGCCCGATTACTGCGTTAAAAGTGCTCATTTACACTGCTAAACGCCATGCTTTTCCCGTTTTCGAACTAAAGTCTTGAATAAATCAAAGGTAACCTGAGCAGTTACTGTGCATTTAAACATACACTTACTGATGATATTTTATGAAAAAAATTAAAGTTTTATTTGTTTGCATGGGCAATATATGCCGTTCGCCAACGGCGGAAGGTGTTTTTGCCAAGTATGTGCAGGATGCAAATCTTGCACATGTCATTGAGGTCGATTCAGCGGGTACCCATGCGTATCATACGGGTGAAGTCCCTGATCCCCGTTCACAGAAGACGGCATTGAAGCGAGGTTTTGATTTATCTGCGCAGAGAGCAAGGCGTGCAGTGAGCAAGGACTTTACTACCTTTGATTATGTGTTGGCGATGGACAGAGACAACCAACGAGGTTTGCAGGCTATTTGTCCGGAGGGTGAGGAATACAAGTTACATCTGTTTTTGAGTTATGCGCCCAACCTTGAGTATGATGAGGTGCCAGATCCGTATTATGGTGGCTCGATGGGGTTTGACCGGGTATTGGATATGATTGAAGAGGCTTCGGCAGGTTTACTTCAGGATATACAATTACGCTATTTACAAAACTGATTAATTTAGGGTTAACGCGCCTGCTTTGGCGGGTATTAAAAAAGCCCCAACCATGTAATGTGGTTGGGGCTTTTTATATTTAGCACGATGGAATTTTAGTCGTTATCGTTATGTTCCGGTTTTCTGGCGGGTTTTTTTTTCACAGGTTTTTCGACATGTGTTGCATCGGCTGTATCTACGACAGGCGATTGCGATGTGTTTGTCTGTTTTGTTTCAATGGGCACAGGCTTTACTGATGCATCGTCAGTTGTTTTTTCACGCTCTACCGATTTTACTTTAGCAGAGGTGGATGTAACAGGCGGTTGTTGCTCTGCCGGGCTTGTTGAATGCGCGCTGTTTGCTGTTTTTGCTAATGCCGGTTTTGTTTCGATCTGTAGCAGTGCTGCCGGTTTTGTTTTTGTCGGTACTGGAGCGGGCGATGTTTTTTCCACAGAGGTATCTGGTTTCACCGGTTTCTGTGATGTTTTTTCCACAGGGGTATCTGGTTTCACCGGTTTCTGTGATGTTTTTTCCACAGGAGTATCTGGTTTTACCGGTTTCTGTGATGTTTTTTCCACAGAGGTATCTGGTTTCACCGGTTTCTGTTGCGTTTCCGGCGCTGCCGTTGCAGTTTGCTTTGTTGTCGGTTTTTCCGTCACCTTATTGGCTACAGCTTTCGGCGGCTTGTCTTTGTGTTCAACTGCTTGCTGAGCTGATGCCTCGTTTGACGCGTTTGCGGTGTCTGCTGCAGTATCTGTTTTTGTCAATGCTGTTGATTGTTTGGCTTCGGCTACATTGCCATTGCTTTTATTTTCAACGGCCTTGTTTTCAACGGCATTGTTTTCAGTAGTGCTGGTTTCATTACCGTTAGTTTCCGCACTTTGGTTGCGATTACCACTGTCGCGCCGACGGCGACGTCCACCTCGACGGCCACGGCGTGCCCCCGTTTTTTGCTGACCATCATTTTGTGCATTTTGCTCGACGTTTGCCTGTTCAGTGTTGGCGGTTTCGCCAGTGTTTACATCCTGGTTTTGAGTTTGGCTGCTGCGATTTTGCGTGCGTGGGGTTTGCTTGTCGCTGGTTTTTGGTTTTTCGTTTTTATCGACAGGTGTTTTTGCAGGTGTAGCACGGTTCTGGGCGCTCTTTTTCTGCTCATCCCGGTTTTGTGTGCCATCCTGCTTGTCACGATTCTGATTGCGTCGGGCAGGGCGGCGGCTTGGACTATTACGGTTACCGGAGTCACTGCGGTTGCGCCCACGACTCTGCGCTGGTTTTGCGCTTTCGGTTTTTTCGGCCGGTTTTGCGAGTGGGGTTTCGGGATTTTCACTGCTGCCAAGCAGACTGCTCCAAATGCGTTTGATGAAACCACTCTGTTGCGTATTTTCGTTTGCTTCTGCTGTTTGTGGTACGGGTGCTGTGGGCACCACACCTTTTACCACAGGAATTTCGGATGTCATTTTGGGTTTGTCATCCAGTGACTCGGATGTCTCTTCGCGTTCGACTGCCAGGGAATAACTGGCTTGCGAGTCTGCGTCGTGTGCGAGATCGCTGGCGCGTTCACGCTGAACTTCATAGTGTGGTGTGTCAAAAGTAGGATTGGGAATCAGAACCACCGTGATATTTTGACGCTGCTCAATGTCCGTGATGGCTTGGCGTTTTTCGTTGAGCAGGAAGGTGGCCACGTTGACGGGTACTTGCACAACGATACGCGCTGTTTGTTCCTTCATGGCATCTTCTTCTATGATGCGCAGGATAGACAGGGCTAACGACTCGGTGCCACGAATAGTGCCATGGCCTTCACAGCGCGGGCAGACGATCTGCACTGATTCACCCAGTGACGGACGCAGACGTTGTCGTGACATTTCCAGCAGACCAAAGCGTGAAATACGTCCGATCTGTACGCGGGCACGATCCATTTTCAGTGCCTCACGCAAGGTGTTTTCCACATCACGCTGGTTGCGTGATGCGGACATGTCGATGAAGTCGATGACCACCAGTCCACCGAGATCACGCAGTCGTAACTGACGGGCCACCTCCTCAGCGGCTTCCCGGTTGGTGTTGAGCGCGGTTTCTTCGATATCGCTGCCCTTGGTGGCACGCGCGGAGTTGATGTCGATGGAAATCAGCGCTTCAGTGTGATCGATGACAATGGCGCCACCAGAAGGCAGGCGTACTTCGCGTTTAAATGCGGTCTCGATTTGTGATTCAATTTGATAGCGTGTGAACAGCGGTACGCTGTCATCATAATGTTTGAGTTTATTCAGATTATGCGGCATCACCATCTGCATGAACTCGGTGGCCTTATCGAAGATCATCTTGTCATCAATGAGAATCTCGCTGATGTCTTTGCGCAGGTTGTCACGTATTGCGCGGATAATGACATCACTTTCTTGGTAAACAAGAAAGGGAGCGGAACCTTCTTTGGACGCTTTGTCGATGGCTTCCCATAACTGCAACAAGTAATTGAGATCCCATTGTAATTCTTCGGGGTTTTTACCGACACCTGCGGTGCGTACAATAAGCCCCATATCTTCGGGAATATCCAGCGCGGCCAGGGCGTCACGAATTTCAGTGCGTTCTTCGCCGACGATACGTCGTGACACACCACCGGCACGCGGGTTATTGGGCATTAAAACCAGGTAACGCCCGGCGAGGCTGATGAAGGTGGTAAGTGCTGCGCCTTTATTGCCGCGTTCTTCTTTTTCTACCTGAACAATGATTTCCTGACCTTCTTTCAATACCTGTTTGATATTGACGCGGCCGCCGGTTTTTTCGGCATCAGGATCAAAGTAAGTGCGCGAAATTTCTTTTAAGGGCAGGAAGCCGTGACGGTCAGCACCGTAGTCAACAAACGCGGCTTCGAGGCTGGGTTCGACGCGGGTAATGCGGGCTTTGTAGATGTTGGCCTTTTTTTGCTCGCGGCCAGCAGTTTCGATATCCAGATCATAGAGTCGTTGACCATCAACCATGGCAACGCGCAACTCTTCTGGCTGAGTTGCGTTAAACAGCATTCTTTTCATTTTTTTCAGTCCATGCGCTCAACCAATGTCCGCTTGTGGTTGCGGGCACAAAATGGCATCACAAACAATAGGCAGTATTACCGCTCGCTGACTGATCTGGCCGTCGTGGTTCCTGTTATCAGGAACAGGGGCCAGAGCGCCGCGAGTCTGGTTTTGCTGCTATTGGTCAGCTCGTCATGAACACAAAAAGGACATGGGAGCGCACTCAATATTGGTAAATACATCCGTCATGACACGGATGTTAAGAAAATCGTTCTGTTCTGCGCCACATCTCCAACGCGTTTCGGCGCAGGCTCCTTGCCAGGGGAAAATGGGCGGAGAATCAATACTATCCCGCAATAAGCTCGGCAAATATAGCAGTCTTATGGCATAGCAGCAAACCGGGCGCGATTTGTTATGATGCACCCCATGACACACCTACCGCCACAAACCCCCTCCAAGCCCGTCCAGGGGGTCTCCCCAAAGGCTCGCATTGTTGAAGTGGATGATGAGCGAGCGGGTCAAAGAATCGACAATTTCCTGCTGGCCAGTCTCAAAGGTGTGCCCAAAAGCCGAATCTATCGCATGTTGCGCAAGGGCGAGGTGCGTGTCAACAAAGGCCGTATTAAAGCCAGTTACCGCCTGCAAAGTGGTGATAAAGTGCGTATTCCACCGGTGCGGGTTGCTGAAACTGCTGCCCCGGTCAGCCCAGGGCAGCGAGTGCTAAAGCGTATCGAAGCAGGCATTATCGCGGAAGAAAAAGGTTTTTTGTTGCTGAACAAACCGTCAGGTATTGCTGTGCATGGCGGCAGCGGGCTGAATTACGGAGTGATTGAGGCGTTGCGCATACTACGGCCGGAGGCGCCGTATCTGGAACTGGTACATCGCTTGGATCGGGATACTTCGGGCTGCCTGCTCATCGCCAAACGTCGCAGCGTGTTGCGTGAACTACACCATTTGTTGCGTGAAGGCGAGATGGATAAACGCTATTTGGCGTTGGTGAAAGGCCGGTGGCAGGGCGGCGAGCGTCGTGTAGACGCACCGTTGCTGAAAAATACCCTGCGCTCCGGAGAGCGGGTAGTGACCGTCAACAGTGGAGGAAAATCCGCTGTGAGCATTTTTCGCCCAGTAACGGTGTTTGCGCACGCCAGCTTGGTCGAAGTCAGCCTGCTCACTGGGCGTACCCATCAAATACGGGTACATGCAGCCTCCATTGGTCATCCCATTGCGGGCGATGAAAAATATGGTGATACAGAATTTGATCGCGAAATGAAAAAATACGGTGTGCGCAGGCTCTTTTTACATGCGCGCTCGCTGGGTTTTTCATTACAAGGGCTGGATGAGCGGGCGCCGATACATCAATTTACGGCACCGTTAGATGATGAGTTGGAAGCGGTGCTGAATAGCTTGCTACCTGAATATTAAAAAATGCTGGTGAAACAAAAAATGCAAAAAACCTATGAACTGGTCGTGTTTGACTGGGACGGAACGCTGATGGACTCCGAGGCTCATATTGTAACCAGCATGCAACGCGCGCTGAAAGAGCTGGATTTGCCCGTGCTGCCTCGGGAAAAAATCCGCGACATTATTGGTCTGGGGTTGCGTGAGGCTATTATGCGATTATTGCCGGATTGTGACGATGATTTGCTGTTGATGATCACCGATTGTTATCGTCACCACTTTTTTACCGATGATCCTTGTGAGCCGTTTGCTGGCGCAGAACAGGTGTTGCAACATTTGCATGGTGCTGGATATTTGCTGGCAGTGGCCACCGGCAAAGGGCGTCAGGGACTGGACCGGGTTTTGCGAAGCACTGGGTTTTCACAATATTTTGTGGAAACACGCTGTGCGGATGAAGCTCATTCAAAACCCC
>Ga0316202_10001366_pt1 | contig 19261 bp, 19 predicted proteins | sample 3monrhotite_MG_FD_204934 | JGI IMG/M metagenome (GOLD analysis project Ga0316202, IMG submission 204934) | Microbial mat bacterial communities from mineral coupon in-situ incubated in ocean water Damariscotta River, Maine, United States -... | ecosystem: Environmental > Aquatic > Marine >... | reverse complement strand
TTTTTTTCAGTCGAGAAATGATTTAGTAAGCTAAATTTTCATTAATTACAGGCTTGGATCAGGTTTACTCTTGATGCACCAGCATTAGATTTCCTGCGCAACACATCTAGATTCAGTCAAATTAGCCCAGCAGTCACACATACTATCTAAAAAAAGTAACTCGCATTTGATCATTGCTTAAACGTATCACAGTCGTATAGACGATTTTTCCAAACTCGAGAAGCTTGGGCGGGGCTGAAAATATCAATCAACTCAGCAGAGTATTCTATTATTCCGCAATAGAATAATCAATTTTGTTGTATAATGATTTTAACCACGCATAGACTGTCAATTGCAATCAGACGAACAGGTCACGTAATCTGCTTATCCAGCATGACCTGCAGGTTTACTGTCATTTTTTGTATTCACTTCAGAAGGATCCTCTGAAGATATATAAATAGCCAAAACCAAGACTAATAATGTCAGCCCTGAAAGTACTTCAGTTGCAGTAAGTATTTTAGTTGAAATGTGGAAGGGTTCAGTTGTGCCCGTTCCCAAAGTTGTAATGACACCAACACTGTAGAAATATAAATCTGAGATCTGATTCATATTCTTGTCGTGTGATTTAAACAAAGGAAATGAATAGGCATGGAGTAAAAAGTATACCATTGAGAAACTGAACGTTAGCTCCACATAGCTTTTTAGCATTAGAGCTAATCTGTCGAATCGAGAAAGAAGTGTCGAGGCAGGGCTTTTTTGTAGCCTATCCTTTGCATCATTTACAAAAGCAATAAGGATTTCCGCTATCCTGCTAATTGAGAAATAACCCAGTATAATGATAAACAGGTACGCAAAAGGCTTATCTTTTATCTTTTGGAATTCACTCAAGTCGAGATCTTGAAAGCAGATCCAATAAAAAATAAAGCCCGCGCTAAAAACAAACAGGAATACGTAGTTCCAACGAACCACACCTTCTGTCCATTCTTTCTCTATTCGTTGTTTCGAGGATTCATCCAATGTATCAAATGTATTAAATAGCATTTTTTTTCTAAAAATCGCAAATCCTCTGGTAGGAGATATTGTTGCTATCAACAACTCTTGTGTTTCCACCCGATTCTTCCAGTCTAAAAAAGCTAATACGATAGGGGCTATGAAAAGAATTAACCCCAAAAAAGAATACCCTTCAAGCAGGCAAAAAATAGAACTCGGCATAAATAAAACTGTTACAAGTAATTGCAGTGAAATAGTTTGCAGTCGGTATGCTGATGTTGTCATTGATGCCCCATAATGTTGGATTTTGGACAATCTATCTGGACAAAGTTCTATTTACATCCGTATTTTCACGGAGCAACAGAGGCAAGTCCTTTTCTAACCAGTATTTATTATACTAATCCGACTCCGGAAATATATGACTAAACTCCAAACCTTCTTCGCTCATAACGCAAAGCTCGTCAGCTATTCGCGGCTCCCCCCCCTTCGGGCCAATTCTTGACGTAAACGCGCTCAAAATTTGTGTACCAAAAAATGGACTTCACATACGCTGCACACGGGGCTTGAATATAGGCCCTGACAAGCGGTATTTTAACGGAATATTCCCGAGCATGGCAGAGAGTTGAACCGCTTCTTTGGCCGCCGCTATACTGGCCTGACCATGCATACTCCAGGGTAGTTGGGGATTCAGAGGCGCTACAATCGCCCCCTCCCCCTCAATCAGCAAAGCTGTACCTCCGCTGAGTACCCATGACCATGGATCTGCATCATGCTCAGACTTCACTGCCAACTGATAATCTCCGAGAGGAATCTTTCCATTAAAATCAACACCTGCAGCATGCCAACCAGCCTCAAGCATGCCTGTAAGCGGCCAGCCGTTCGCTGCATCCAGTCTGAAGTCACCCCTGACCTGAACCCTGCCAGTTGCATTGGCAGTTACAGGCAGATATTTTTTCCACAGCAACTGTAAAACAGCCATATCAACATCAGCGAGAAAATCCTGCACATCAATATTACCATCCTGCCAGAACAACAGTGCTTCAGCCTGCTGCCCCTGCCAGGAGACCTGCATATCTATGCCCGGTGAACCACTGAACAGCAATAGCCACGCAGGGCTTAGATTCAGCGTTTCAAGCAGCAGAGGTGCCGCCAAAGCAGCTGTTTGAATCGACACATCATCAGTCGAAGAGTTAAACCATGCACCTACAACGTTGTATATTGCAGCGCAATACCCTGCTTCTCTGTCTGTGAGATGATTTGACTGTGCAGCCAGGATTCGGGTTGCCAGCGCACAGCGACAAACAGCACCAATGCCAGTAAAAAAACCAATAACAGCTTTGACCATGAGGCAGCCGACTGCTTAGCGGGTGAAGTGGACAGCGATTTTATATCAGTCATTGCGATCCGATCATTACCTTTTGATTAATTACAGTTGAACCATGTTATTCAACATAAAGAACTCACCGAATAACATAATGAACATGCTGAAGCTGACCGTTGCGCATCACTTCAATATCAATAGCCGTCATCTCTTTCAGCTTCGCATACATAGCCATCGCCTGACCGGCATCTGTGATTGATTCACCATTGATACTACGGACAACATCACCATTTTGCAGCCCCGCCTTCTGATACAAAGAACCCGGCACAATCTCTGAAATGATGAAACCGGCAGGTTTACCATTGATCAGATGAGGTACTGCTCTTGCCTGTGAAAGCAGTGCAGGAAAATCCTGCAACTGCCGCTGCATATCTGCGCGATTCATCTGCCTTTGAGTTGGTGAACGGGGCGTAGTTACAGATACAGGCATTGGGCTGGCAGTCAATTTATTACCCTGCTCAATCATTATCCTTTGCAGTTGCCCACCCTGATCCACTACCACAGCATCCGCTTCCACCTGATGCAGCTTCACACCCGGCTGAATGGTGTCACCAAGAAAAAAGGTGCGCTGCTCCTTACCGGCTGAGAGTGCTATGACAGCTGCAGATTTCTCTCCGGCGACTACAGTGCCCAGCAACTTCAGCCTCAGGGGCTGGCGAACCACAGGGGCAGGCTTAGCAGCTACCGGTGCTACGGCTTCGCTCTTCATTTTTCCAAATAGTGCAACTGCAGCCAACTCTCTCAATTCAGGCACAGCAGCAACACCCTGCTCTGACTGATAAGGCGAATCAGTGGGTTGAATTGAATCCGATGGTAATAGCCATCCGGCAACTATCCAGGCCAGTAACAGAACCAGTATAAATTCACCGAGCAAGGGGAGTTTTTTGAATACCGCTGAAACATTCGGCATCGCCAGGCGTGACTGCAAAGAGCTACTCATCACTTGACCGAACATCCGCACTGCTGCCACTTCTCAACCGATAAGAGTTGTTCGTCCCCTGTTTTACGCAAAATCATGATTCAACCTTCACACCCTGAATTCAAATCCACTATCACTGCCAGTGTATTCAATGCCAGCAGACGAAACAAGCAGGACTGCCTGAAAAAGGGCAGATACACTGCCGGTTTTTGTGGGATGAAAATGACTGTCATGGTGTTGACTGCTTTAAACTCGCAACCGCTTTAAGAGTGGGTCATTCTCAACAAAAGTGGACAATACCTTTTTTGCAGGCTAAAAACTGACCATGTATCTGGAACATTTCGGACTGAAAGAACTGCCGTTTTCAATAGCACCCAATCCGCGCTATCTCTATATGACACAGCAGCATCAGGAGGCACATGCCCATCTGGTGTATGGTCTGGGTAGTGAAGGTGGAGTCATCCTGCTAACCGGCGAGGTCGGTACTGGCAAAACAACCATCAGCCGAAAATTACTCGAAGAGATACCGGAAAATATTGATATAGCCTGGATTGTTAATCCCAAGCTTTCAGCAGAAGAGTTACTGGCTACGATATGCGATGAATTTTCCATCAGTTACCCGGCAGCTAATAACAGCATTAAAATCTTTACCGACCTGATCAGTGCCCATCTGATTAAAGCCCATGGACACGGCCGCAATGTCATCGTTGTCATTGATGAAGCGCAAAACCTTACTCCCGAAGTACTTGAGCAGTTGCGCCTGTTAACCAACCTGGAAACCAGTGAGCGTAAATTACTGCAAATCGTACTGCTTGGTCAGCCCGAACTGAAAGATATGCTGGAACGAAATGATTTAAGACAGCTGGCCCAACGTATTACCGCCCGCTATCACCTGAACCCTTTAAACCGGGAGGAGAGTGGAAAGTACATCCTGCACCGCCTGGCTGTCGGCGGCTGCGACAGGCCGGTGTTTTCAAAACGGGCGATCAATCTGATTCACCGTTTCAGCCGTGGAACACCGCGTTTAATCAACCTGTTGTGTGACCGCGCGATGCTCGGTGTTTACAGTCGCAATGAAGCGATCGTAAAACCTGCACATGTGCGTCAGGCCAACTGCGAGATTATGGGTAGCAGCCCCCCCTCGAAACGAAACATGTTTTTTGCTACCGCCGCCGCAGTAATACTGATGGCTGCACTGGCTACAGCAGCTGTCTGGCAGGAAATGCCGGATTACTTCAATCAGGCTGCACTATTAAAAGATGACGAACAGGTGTCTGCTCCTGCAACAGCGACCTCAGTTCCAGCCAACCCAATACCATCAATAGCTACGGGGACTGAAATTCGGCCGACTCCAGCTGCTGAGGCAAACAGTGAAACTGAGCCCGATCCTCTGGAAGTCACAGGATCAGAAGGCGCTGTCATTCAGGGAAAAATAGCCGTTCATTCAGATACAGAGGAAAATATTCCCACCTCAACCGCATGGGATATCATAGAAGGAACAGGCACAAAACAATCAGCCTTCCGTACACTCGCCGAGCTCTGGCAAACCGAACTCTCTGAAAAAGATGTTGAACCCTGCAATCAACTAGTTGATAAAAAACTATTTTGCCTGCAACAACGTGCTAACAGCTGGCTACTTCACGAACTGAATCGGCCTGCCATGTTCAGCATAGTCGACAACAACGGTGTCCAACACTTTGCCATCATCCGTTCCATCAAAAGCGGCCAGGCTATTATCCAGCTCGACCAGCAGCAGTGGAAAGTCCCTCTAAGCGAACTGAAACAGCGGTGGAAAGATCAGATCACACTCATCTGGATCAAGCCGCCGGGTTATGAAAAGAAACTTCAACAAGGCGACAGTGGCAAGGCAGTTGAATGGCTGGGTCAGCAACTGGACATCATCCAGGGTACAATGATTCCAGCCAGGCAATTTCAAATCATGGATGCCCTGCTGGTCGAGCGTTTGAAAGATTTTCAGAAATCACAGGGACTGCAAGCCGATGGCATTGCAGGGGCTTTGACACTGATCCGAATCAATGAACTCCTCCGTCAAGATATTCCGAAACTGAGAAACAGGGAAAAGATCTGATGTCCTATATTCTGGATGCTCTGAAAAAATCCGATGAGAAAAGAAACGCCCTGAATCTGCCCGAAGAGGCCCCGGTATGTGCTCGACTGCAGGAATCCGGCGCACAGCGCTTCGCCCTGCCACTGGCCTTGCTATTGGGGGGACTAATAATGGGTGGTTGGCTGATTACTCAGTTGCAAAAAACGGAGCATGAGACGCCTCAAACTGCTCTGGTCAATCCAGCCAGCAGACCGACTGCAGTTCCAACAACAAGAACTGAAAACCCTATCGATACTGTTGCGGTAGCCACTACTGCCAGGCAAACAGTTCAGGATTCGCCTCAAGCCGAACAAGCTGATGCTCCCGTTAAACACCCGGATATGAATGAGGCAGCCAACAGTGCTGAAGAGGAAATAATCCCTCTATTCTCACCTCACACCGCCACACTCAACAGGGAGCATCCAAGACCAGTCATAGATGAAGAGCAGCCACTATCGGCTGATGCAAATATCCCCTCACGAAGTGAGTTACCGGCAAGGCTTCAGCAGTCGTTGCCAGTCATTAATATTGAGGGGCATATCTATGACGACAAGCCGCAATCACGCATGCTCATTATCAATGGCATGATGCGCAGGGAGAAGCAGAGCATAGGCAGTGGTCTACAACTCGAAGAAATCACGCCCGATGGCGCTATTCTTAGCTATCAGGGTACAGCCTTCCATATGGGTATATTCGGGCAATAAATACCCGCTTGAATCTGTACCTTTAACCGGAAGTAATCACAGCATTAACATGAACCAAACCAGCAGACGTTGCAGCCTGAATTTTGAGGCTGCTCAGACCGACATTTTGACTGGCAAGTGCATGAATAAAACCTAACACCTTGTCATAAGGGACATTTTTGATCTTCACCATCAAGCTTTGCTTGTCACCCTGAAGTGAAGGCTGAGGTTTGATTCTGGTCATAAAACCCCGAACCTTTGTCTGCCGAGCCAGACGTTCAACCCTGCTCAACAGATTTCCCGAGGCTGCACCATTATTCCCCTTTGATTCAGCGCTATGTTCTGTCAAGAAGAGAGCCAGTCGCTCTGCCTCTGTCGCTTGAGCCTGAATAAGACTCAGCTCACTACGCAAACTCTCCTGCCTGTCATTCAGTGGCAACATCAGACCGAACATAATCAACATCAGGGGCAAAAGCACGCCAGCTGCAAGTACAAGGCGCTGCTCACGAATCTCCAGCTTCTGATAATGCGGCAATAGCTGCTCTTCAAACCAGAGTTGCGCAGGGTCAAGCAACAGTTTTAGTCTCTCCTTCATGACCACACCATCCTGAATCTGACTATGCTTCCACTGAGATCCGTATCTTCCAACTGCACTTTTTTACCTGTTTCCTGTTGTAGTGCCGCGTGAATCCGGTTCATAGTCTGTAAATCTTTTGCCTGACCCGACATTGCCATCTTGCCATCACGAAAGGAGAGAGTCCTGATCTCCCAGGGCGTCTGTTGATAAACCCGGTTGATACCTGCCAGATACTGCATCCATAATGTAGCAGCACTCTGCTGTTCTTCCCCGGCACCACCACCTGCAGCTTTTCGCAGCTGTGCCAGTGCATCAATCAATACCTTCTCATCCGGTAAACCCTTATGAAAAGCATCAATAATGCGCTGCTGCTCTGACTCCAGTTGACTGTTCAGCTCATAATTCTGCCAAATCATGCCTGCCATCCAGACCACAGCTACGGCAGCGGCAAGTGCAAGGCTTCGATACCACGGTTTCATCTGACCCTGTTGCGCACTTGCGCGCCAACTGCCATGTCTAAAATTCAGGGGTGGAACAGTAAGATCTGCAAGATTCGCATCATGGCGCGCAGGCAGTTCAGAGAACTCTCTCACCTCTCCATGCCAGGATGATATTGCCAGGACCTCATGCAATGCTGTGGGCAGTCTCCCAAGAGCTATCGAACCTTCATCCTGCCAACCCATTGCAGAGAGTGAACGCCTGATGTTTTCAGCCAATGCCTCGGCATGCTCTTCAGAGCAACCATTCTCACTCCAGTTCAAACGCCGCATACCCTGCCAGAACCCTTTATTTTTTATGATTCCCATCGTATTCCACAGGCCGAAGAAAACACCGCTGGCATCGGCGTCAAAAACAGCAACCAGCCCCTCTGCACCGGCGGTCTCGATACTCCCGGACAGCACCGCATTCAGCCGCAACCAGATATCAGCAGATATGCACGGAACCCGGCGCCACTTTTCATCTGTCTCAATCTGTTGACGCAAGGTTTCCGGAAGACCGAGCATCATGCCTGAAACTCCGCTTCCGTCTTCTGCTGCCTGCCAGGCAAGCCACCACTCTTGTGCCTGCTCTGACGTATACTCTTCCAGTTCCTGGGCAAGAATCTCCTGATCAATAAATCGGGTACTCGAAAGAGGGAGAGAGAATGTTCGGCTCAACAGGGATTCAACTGGAAGCAACAACATGGAAACAGCGGTATTATCAGGCAGCTTGGGCAATTCACCCGCAGCTGTGACAGCAAGAGCCACACTGCTGTTTTCCGAATCCACAGCATGCCAGCGATTACCGTCATAACTGACAGAAATCGTGTTGGTCAGCTTTTCATTCATAACCTTGTCTCCTCAGAAGTTTCAGGCAAGGGCTCATGGCCAGCTTGCTCGCTGGATAGCAGGGTTATTTTTCCGGATTCACGAAGCAGCAAATATTTCTCCCTCAACACCACCCGACCAAAGCTGGCCTGTGTTCGTACCATAAAGATATCAGAAACAACGCTCAAGTAAGCCTGATTGACAGCTGTCGCCCAATCCCTGTCCTCCAGTGCCTGTTGCACACTGTCAAAGGGACGCTCGCTGATGAATATTTCTGCATCAGCCTGTGTCATGGTCGGCATGACTGCCATCAACACGGGGACCGTTGCCGTGTTGATATTGACGGTGGAAATATCGCTCTCCGGCACATCCCGCACCATGACTACGGCATTCAGTGCAGCCACCACCTCGTCATCAAACCCGCGCACCAGACGCAGTTCGCCCCAGCGATCCAAACGCCCGTTCTTGATGCGGTAATCCCTGTCATAATAACTTGCGTCTTCAGCACCACCCGCACCAGATGGCCGATCATCAGCATCCATCCAGTCGATCAATGCATGAACCAACTGTTCATCCAGTTCGAGTTGAAGAAACAGCGCCTTGACCTGCTTCTCTACCTCGACAATGACTTTACCCTTCTTATCAACCAGTGTGTTGAGATTGATAAAGCGGTTACTGTCTGTGATAGACCCCAGCACAGAACCGTCGTCAATGGGAAATGCATCACTCTGCTGTGCCCAAATCTCATCCAGATGATCGTTCTGAGATTCCTTGCTGTCATCCCTAAGCAGCTTGAGCGATAACCAGAGCATAGACTGGCTGGCCTGCTGACTACGAATCGCATCACGATTATTCTCTGCCCGACGCAAGGAGAGCGTATCCTCATAGGCTGCAGTAACCGCCCATGCACTGATTAGCGCCACCAGACCAAGTACAATAATAAGTGCAGCACCACGCTCACCAGAGCGGCTCTCCCCCTGTTTCATATCAGTCCGGGAATTCATAACTCATTCCCCACCAGTACCGGCAACAACCATTGACGCTGGCTCGTGGATACATTGCTGTCAGCCACTTTCAATGCCACCCCTACCGCTTTTGGCCAGACAAAATCTGAACGGGGAAAATCCCAGTCCTGTCGGCGGTTGCCGTCACGATCCCACACCTCTACCGCCCAGGAACTGACTTCACCAAAATCCCAACGCATCGGTTCAACCTGCTCCCGTGCCAGCAGCAGACGGGATTCACGAATCAGATGGCCGCTATCCTCATCAATATAATAATGCACCCGGGAGATCGCCAGTTGACCGGGTTCCCGCACCAACAGCCATAGCTGATCCAGCTCGACATCACCGCGATTATCATTTTCGATTCTGACCGGTACGGCCCTGGCCTGCCCGGATTGCATATCCGCTGTGGAGGCAATGGTATGAGGTGCTGCGGTTAAATATCTCACATCTGAACGCAATTGCCTGCCAACCCAGCCCGATTTTTCCTGTGTAACCCGAGCCTCACTGAGCACTTCAAAACCGCTGCCTGCAATACCCAGAGCGCCATAAGCCAATGATGAAATCAATGCAAAAACCGTTAATGCCATCAACACTTCAATCAGCGTGAATCCGGACTCACTACTCTGCTTCTCGGTCGCACCAGATCTTCTCGCTGTCATTGTATGTCCCGGTAAAGGAAAACGGCCACTTCCGGCTCACCCGGTGCCTGCATAGTGACATTCAGCCGCACAAACCCGTCCAGCATAGTTTGCTCACTCCAGCTACGCCAGGTCAGTTGCATACCGCCAGCCTCAATCGTGCCCTGCTGCTCATCGGCAGTGAGTGAAGTAATCGACAGTTCAGCCATTTTGTTCCGGGCACTTTCCAGCGCCAGTTCATGCAAAAACAGGCTGTGCTGAATATCTGCAGATGAGCCCAGTCTCCCCATCAATACTACCAGCGCTGTGGACGCAATCATCAGTGCAACTAATGTCTCGATCAGCGTAAAGCCTGCCTCTCTGTTGTTCATTCCGCTGTAGTCCCCGTACGAATACCGCCGGGCCCCGGCCGGAGCTGAATCTCTAAACGCCTGCCATCGCCCGCTTCTTCCGCCAGTACGATATCGACAATCTGCCTGATGCCTTCGGCAGGTAGTAGCAGTCGTGCTATCACCGCCTCTTCACCTTTTTCATCAGTTTTTTCCTGCAATGGAAGCTGTGGCCTGACTTCAGCAATCTGTATACCTTCAGAGAGCTGGTGTGGTCGATACGGCTGCTGCTGAACCGTTTGCCATTCACCCTCAGCCCCAGCCTGCTGAAATGTATAACTGTGGCGGCGCAACAAAACACGAAACATCCGTCCTGAAAGTGCAGCTTCCTCTTGCCCGAGCCGCAATACCTGTACCATCCTCTTCCCCTCATCATCAATAGAGACCGATGAAGCGGAAAAGTATGATGGTGCAATCATCATTGATGTCACAGCCAGGATGACCACGACCAGAAGAATTTCCAGCAACGTGAAACCTGATTCAGGATTTGCCGTCGCTCTCCCCATATTCATGCAAGACAATTCCCGGCAGAACAGCTGTTACCAGTTGCCGATATCGGCATCGAAACCGCTGCCCCCTGCCCGACCGTCAGCGCCATAGGAGAGTATATCGAAATCACCATGTACCCCCGGTGACAGATACACATAATCGTTACCCCATGAGTCTTTTGGAACACTATCAAGATAGCGCTTGCCACCCTTGCCTGCGTTCACGAGCAGCTGCAATCCTTCACCGGAATTCGGATATTTTCCATGTTGCAGGCGATACAGCTTTAATGCCTGAGCAATACTTTCCATCTGCACCTTGCTGGCTTCAACCTTTGCCTCATCAGCCCGCTCAATAAATCGCGGTGCGACCAGAGCTGCCAGCACACCTATAATGACCAGCACTACCATAATCTCCAGCAGGGTAAACCCTCTTTCAGCATACAATCGGCTTACCTCTGAATGATTCACTCTCGTCATCTTCTCACTCCCTTTACCCAGAAATCGTTGTGTGAAAGCGGGTCATACAGACGCCTTTCACCTTGATAATCCACCCATCGGTCACCGTATAAATCGTCACCTTCATGAATAATTCTGTCCATAGCCAACCATGAACCAACCAGAAGGCCGTGTTTCTCTACCGCCTGTGCAGCATAAAGTGAGCAGACCGGATATGAGGGACATGAACGGCCGTCAAGCTGACCTATTACATGCCTATAGTAGTGCAGAAATAGTGCCTCAGGCTTGGTGAATGCTGGCATCAAGCTCTGCCAGAGTATCGCAACAGCAAGGCTGGCTACAGCCAGCAGCAGATAAACAGGTAAACCCGCTTTTACAGAAAGACTCATATCCATGGCCGTCCCGGCAGTCCCGAGGCCTGCCATAACCCCTGCCACCATGTCAGGTAGAGTTCCATATTACCCCGCTCTGCCAGCGAGATGGATGAAAAAATAGTCCCGGACCAGAACCAGAGTGTAATCAGGGCAAAAAAGAGCGTCACTGGCCCCATCCTTCGTCTGGCTGCCCACAAGGTTAACAAAAGCATGGGCCAGACCATCAGCGCTGCCGTGGCAGCATCACGCCAGCGCCCCTGCCACGCGTGCCCGGCACCTGGAAAGAGTGTAGCCAATGCCGCTGCAGGCCATGTTACGGCATCAGACATTTGCGGATAACCGGCTGCATAAGCCGAAGCCAGTGCCAGATGCGCGTTCGGTCTCTCACGAGGAGGGAAAGTAATCTGCCGCTCTGCGCGCATGGCAATAAGTATCTGTGCGGCAAACATGCGCTCTTTCCACACCTGATGCTCCGGCATCGCTTCCACCAGCATGGCAAGTGCGGTAACTGCCTCGCGATCCTCTCCCTGTGCCGCCACAGTGATCGCCTGCTGGTAGGCCTCTGCAGGCCCGGCATAACAGGCTGGCAGACAGAGTGTCGCCGCGAAAAAAACAGCAAAGGCAAGACAACAGCTTTTCGCAGAAAATAGTTGCATGCTCATTTTACCAGCTGATTCATTTCGGCAATCGGCAAAAGAATAGCCATTGCCAGTGCCCCCACACCCACCGCCATAAACATTACCAGCAATGGTTCTGCAATGGTGAGCATCCGTTTCAGGTTGCGGGAGACCTCTTTTTCGTAAAAACCGGCAATGCGCAATAACATCTTATCCAGCTGACCACTCTGCTCTCCCACAGCCAGTAACTGGATAGCCATCGCTGGAATATAGCCGCCATTTTTCAGGGCGGAGGAGAGCGATTCACCTTCACGCAGTGCTTCTCTTGCTTTATCTCCGGTTGCTTTCAAAGGCAGCAACGACCAGCTCTGGTTGGCGATCAGCATGGCAGATAGAGCAGGAACACCACCAGCCAGCAACATCCCCAGCGTGCGCGAAAAACGTGCAGTATCAATATTTACCAGCAGCTTTGAAATACCGGGCAGGCGCAACAGCCATGCATCCCTTCTTTCGCGTGCCAGAGGACTACGCATGAGTAATTTATAAGCCAGAACAATTGTTGCGAGAACCACCACCAACCAACCACCGTAATCACGTAAAAAATCAGAACAGGTGATCACAATTTTGGTCAACAGGGGAAGATCCCCACCCGCACGTTCAAATACAGCTACCATTTTCGGCACAACAACCGCCATAAGAAACAGCATCACTAACACACCAAAACCGAGAATAATGGCCGGGTAGAGTGTGGCCGACATCAACTCCTGATTTAGCTGCTGACGAAGTTCCAGTAAATCTGCAAGTCTAGAAGATACTGCCTCCAACTGGCCTGTCTCTTCACCTGCAGCAATCATATTGCAAATCACTTCATCAAAGTGCTGTACCCGCAACGCCTCGGCCAGCGCCCCGCCTTCAAGTACTTTCTTGCGAATATTGAACACCGCTCGCCGCGCAGCCGGGCGACTCATACCTTCAGCCATGGAACCGAGTGAATCGGTCAATGGCATACCGGCTTCTGTTAACGTTGCCAGCTGCTGTAGAAATAACACCGTCTCTGATGAGTTCAGTCGCGGTTGGTGCGAGTCGTCACTACCCTTTTGCTGCCTTTCGATGGGCAGTAGTTTGCGCACTACTAACTGCCGGGATTTCAGCTTTTTCCGGGCAGCACGCTCCGAATCAGCCTCGACTTCACCTTTCTGGCGTCTTCCGCGCCCATCCAGCGCCTCATAGGTAAACATACTCATAAATCGGTTGAGACCACATCCTCCATCGTAACCCGGAGAATTTCATCAATAGTGGTAACGCCGGCAGCCACTTGCCTTGCACCATCCTGACGCAAGGTAATCATACGCTCCTGTTTGGCCAGCCTGCGCATGACAGGAATACCCTTGCCTTCATGGATAGCATTGCGCATTGCATCGGAGATGCGTGACATTTCATAGATGGCCACCCGCCCGATATAACCTGTTCCCATGCACAAATCGCAACCGTTGGCGTGGTAGATAACATCCACCCCGATCTTTTCATCGACTTCCAGTATCGTCCAGATATCGGCTGGCACTGGATGTTGTTCACGACAGTGCGGACAGAGACGGCGCACCAGACGCTGGGCCTGCACCATAATTAATGAGGAAGCGACAAGGTAGGGCTCCACCCCCATATCCTGTAGTCGCAAAATGGCAGAAAGCGCATCGTTGGTATGCAGGGTGGCGAACACAAGATGGCCGGTCAGTGAAGCCTGAATCGCAATTTCGGCCGTTTCCAGATCACGAATTTCACCGATCATGACAATATCCGGATCCTGACGCAGGATAGAACGCAGGCCAGCTGCAAAACTCACACCTATTTTCTGCTGCACCTGCATCTGACCAACCCCTTCAATCTGATATTCAATCGGGTCTTCAATGGTCATCACATTGCGGTTTTTCCTGTCCACTTCCATCAGTGCCGCATACAACGTGGTACTTTTGCCGGAACCTGTTGGTCCTGTAACAAGCACGATACCGTGCGGTGCGGTAATCACATCCTGCATCAACTTCTTCTGAGGCGGGCTCATGCCCAACTCCTGCAATGTCAGCATGGCTGCACCACGGTCCAGCAAACGCATCACCACCCGCTCACCATGTGCTGTCGGTAAAATGGAAATGCGTACATCCACCTCACGCCCGGCAATCTTCACCCTGAATCGGCCATCCTGCGGATGTCTTTTTTCGGCAATATCGAGCCCTGCCATCACCTTGATACGGCTGGTCAGTGCAGCCTGTACACCTTTGGGCGGATGCACGATGGTATGCAGCACCCCATCGACACGGAAACGTACCAGCACTCGTGTTTCGAAAGGTTCAATATGAATATCACTGGCCCGGTCTTTCAATGCCTGAGAAATCAGCGTGTTGACCAGTCGAATGACCGGCGCATCGCTGTCCGACTCAAGCAGGTCACCGACCTCCTCGATCTCTTTGGATAGGTCATCTCCCCCCATATCCTCAAGCATCTGCTCAGCCGATGCCGATGCCATATCAAACACCTGATTGAGCGTCATCAGAATCGATTCTTTCGGGGCTAAAACAGGCTGCACATCAGAGCCTAATATACGGCGGCAATCATCAAGCAGCTGCCACGGCCAGTCGCCCTCATCACTCACAGCAACCGGATTGCCGGCACCATCAGCAGGTTTTAACGGCAATACAGGTCCGGCGCGCAGTACAGGCAATGAAAAACGCAGTACCCGTTCGCTATCCACCATATCACTGCTTAATCTGCTCAGGCGTTTCATCAATAGCCCTACTGGCCCGGCTGAACGATTGCGGCAGGTTGCTCTTCTACTGAGGGTACAGGTTTAAAGCCATCCGGCATCTTCTTTTCCCTATGCCGTTGAAACAGTATCGTGCCACCTTCAATCGGCTTCTCATAAAGACCTTTGATATTATTGTATTTTTTGTTGGTGATATCCTCAATCTGACTTGCAGTCTTGATGATATGCGGCTTCAGAAACACCATCAGATTGGTTTTGGTACTTGTATTTTCTGTGAATTGAAATGGCTCACCCAATACAGGCACTGCCCCGATACATGGAACCCGTTGCACGCTGGCTGAATGATCATCACGCATCAGACCACCGAGCACTATCATCTGAGAGTTGTTTGCCAGCACTACAGTTTTAATGGATCGCTTGCTGGTAATCAGTCCGCCTTCAGCAGCTGTACCTCCATCTACGCTTGAAATCTCCTGATACAACTCCAGACGCACTGAATTTCCTTCAGAGATCTGCGGCTTCACACGCAAGGTCAGGCCCACATCCTTGCGTTCAATGGTCTGGAAGGGATTCGCCAGACCGCCAGTCGTTTGCTGTGAGCCGGTGAGAAATGGTACATTTTTACCGACTACAATCTCAGCTTCCTCATTATCCATGGTCAGAATATTCGGAGTGGATAGTACATTGGCATCAGTATCTGTTTGCAACGCATGGGCTAGTGCTGCAATAGAGAGTGCGCTGTTCACCATCCCCAGTGTCAAACCAGTTGGTGCGGCTCCTGTAAGCACAGCTGCATTGCTGATAGGAGCGGCTGCTACCGCATTATTGGCAAGCGCTGTTCCAACATTATTGATATTCTGAAAACTCTGAACTCCAGCTCCAGCACCACCGGAGGCCATCCATTCAACACCAAATCGTTCGATTGCACTGCCACTGACTTCAACAATCAGCGCTTCCACCAGTACCTGACGGCGGCGCACATCAAGCTTATCGATGATGCGACCTACAGCCACGATATCGCTGGGGTCAGCAGTAATCAGCAGCGCGTTGGTAGCAGGGTCCGCCACGACCTTGACGTTACTGGAAAACAGGGGTTTGGTTTGTCCAGCCGTAGTCGTTGCCTGCCCGCCCACCAATTCATTGAGTACCTTGGACACATCTTCAGCATTGGCATGTTTGAGATAGCGTACCTGTAAGCGTCCACTGTCCGACTCCGGAGCAACATCAAGCCTTTCTATCACTCCGGCAACTTCATTTATAATCTGTGGTGCAGCCACTACCACCAGCATATTTCCAGGCTGGTGGGCAATCGCTTTCATACTCCCTACTGCCCCTGGCGCCCGTCCAGCTCCCCCTGTAGCGCCGTAGAGACTTGTTAATGTAGCTGCCAGCTTATCTGCCGAGGCATGTTTTAGCATAAACAGCTGAACACCTACCGCGTCTTTGCGATCAAGATAATTCAGAATTTTACGAATGCGGTTGATATTACTGGCACTGTCGGTCAGAAGCAGCATATTTCCGCGTGGATAAGCCACCAAATGACTATTTGGGGAAATCAGTGGCCGAATCAGGGCAACCAGTTGCTGGGAGTCTGCATATTGCAAACGCACGACCTGTGTCACCATGCCGTCATCAGCATCGCCTCCGCTCCCGGTTATAACCGGTAATGACTTTTGTTTGCTTTCAGCTCTCGGCACCACTTTGATCACCGAACCGCTCGGCACAGCCGCAAAACCATTCACTTCCAATACAGAAAGAAAAACCTCATAAGCGGACTCTTCAGAGATCGGCATTGGCGAGACAACCGTCACCTTCCCCTTCACACGATTATCAACAAGGAAATTCTTACCTGTAAAGCCGGCCACGAACTCAATAAAAGCACGAATATCCGCATTTTTGAAGTTCAGGGTCACATCTTTGGCTGAAGCCTGTCCACAAAACGCAAAGCTCATCAGCAAAACTGCAACTGCAATTCGTTTGAAACTCAATTTATCCCCTCTTATATCCCAAACATGCTATTTGACACAATCAGATAGCAGTAACATTAAACATCAGATAATCAGACTCAAAAAACGCCACATAACTGTCGCTACAGAAAGAACCCCTGACCCTTTCATCCATACTACCTCAGAGCTATCGGAACCAGAAGTTTCCAGCATGGACTATGACCTTTTCCATACCTCTGTCACTATCAAGTATCATCGTAATCGGCTTCAACCTACAATGAACGCCCTGATCAATTATGACCAATTCACGACAAAGACCACAACCATCCCCTGTGCATTCTCTTCGATAAACCAACTGCTGATCATCAAAACAGATTGTAGCATAAGGTTTTTTAACCGCTACAAAACGTACGAACCTTTGATTATTATCATTTAAATTTCACTGGGGTTTTGATTAATCTTTATACGTAGACCTAATGAGGGCATCAATCACAAACTTGGGGTTCTAAAGTAAAAAAAGCTCCTCCTGCCTCAAATTGCAGAAGGAGCTTTTTTGATTCAACCCATCAACTAATTATCTAGTGGCACTAACCCACGATTCATTCCCAATGTATTGTTTGATTACACGGCCGTTTTTCAGAGAAAGCACAACAGTTCTCACCTGATTAACTGATGTCATGGTTTTAAGACCCGGAACAAACTTCAGATCTTTCCTATATTGAAGAACAAGATCATCAGAACCATCACCATTTGCATCAACAATCTTAGCGGAAAGTGGATCCAGGCCTCCTAAGGCTCTGCTAGACCGGTAGAGTCGACTATTGAGGATTCTTCCGTTCTTAGGGTTCACCACAGTTACGCGCAACTGAGACTTAGCTTTAGCAACGCTCATCTGACTATAATCATGTACCGCTGTCACCAGCACAATAACCGGAGCACGATTAAGGGTTGCAATAGTTTCAAAATCCACTGGATAACTATTGAATCCAGGAGTAGTTGTCGTTACTTTAAATCGGTGAGTAACAGTGATTGGCTTGGTAAGCGCTCTATTGGTTGAAGCTGACATCACCCTGAATGTTTTTGAATTCCCAACAATGCCAGTCACAGGGGTTACAAGCAGACCAGTTGCCGGATCAATTGCGCCAGTGGCGGAATTGTTCAATGCTGCAGACTGATACATGGTATATTTGAGAGGTTGAACCCTTTCCAACCCGCGATTTGCCTTTACCAACTCTTCAAAGTAAGTACTGTTACCACCGAGGCCGCCACCAAAAAAATCGAATCCAGCAGATGGGTTTGTACTACCTGCGGCCATAGCAAGAGGTGCAACCCCCATAACAACGCCAAAGGTAATCGTCTTTAATATATTTTTTATATGATTCATTTTCATACGTTTAAATTCCTTATGATTATATTTTTTTAAATTGTTATTTAATTCTTCTCTGCCACGCTTCTGAACACCTGCGATTCCCTGCACGTGTTCACTACGTAAAAACGAACAGGTATTCGCCTTTACTTACTCGAACCAGACAACTGGCTCCCACCACCCTCCATGGATAGTTCAAAGAGAATCTGACACATCAGATCCTCTTAAATTTATTGTCTTACCTCAGATTCTGCCAACCACGCGAGCTCCCCCTCTGCCCTTTAGGAACAGCTCGCTCATTCATCCGAGAGGATCCCTGACGGACTCGCTGTTGCATCATAAAATGCTTCTTTTTCGCCTTGGCCAATTCGGCCTGGCTCAATGCAACCGGAGTAAAATCATCATCATTAAGATCGGCTTCCAGATTAAGGTCTACGCCTGTACTCAAATCTGCCTCTTCATTGAAACCTGTCTCATAGCTTTCATCGATCACTGCACTAGAATCGCTCTCGGAAACATCATTTACCACCTGAAACATCTCTCCAGAAGAATCATCACTATCTTCACTAAAGATCTGGACGCTCCCGGGGACGCCGCCCTTAGCCTCAATCATGGCAAAACTGAATTGAGCAAGAATTTTCTTTACTGCATCGGCTACATTTGGCGCTGTTGCCTGCTGATTTAATTCAGTCAGCAACATATCCTTTGGTACTTTGCACGACGTACCGTATTTTTCATGAAGTATACTGAAAAAGCCTTCCAAGTTTTCACGCTCAACAGAAATCACCACATCACCCTTATCTTCAAGCGATTCAATCAACACTTTAGACTGGGCTTGTGCAGGTAAAAGTAAAACCACCCATAGCAAACTCAACAATCTGACTGTAGTAAAAAAACTGTTCATTGTTCTCCCTTCCCGATTCAATGGGTTTCATTATAGCAGGTATTTTCCACTTTGCTTAAGCACTCCATTGGTTGCATCAGAGGTACGGTATTCTAGCTCTTGAATAACTATTGTCTGTCCCCCAAACGGGGGACAGATATTACGATTCCCTAATATCTATCCTTGACCTGACCTATGCAACAGCAGCTAGTTATTCGCACAAGAGAGCACTTCATAATAAGTCGGCCAATCATTCATAATACCTAAAGATAAGGGTTTGGAACATTGACGCAGAGGCCCACGAATCACATGGTTGTGCAGGCTAAACGTATGAGCAAGGGATACAGGGGAACAAAATGAGTAAGAAAATGAGCATGACCAATAAAATTCTGGTCTGGA
>Ga0316202_10001363_pt1 | contig 19327 bp, 11 predicted proteins | sample 3monrhotite_MG_FD_204934 | JGI IMG/M metagenome (GOLD analysis project Ga0316202, IMG submission 204934) | Microbial mat bacterial communities from mineral coupon in-situ incubated in ocean water Damariscotta River, Maine, United States -... | ecosystem: Environmental > Aquatic > Marine >... | reverse complement strand
TGTTACTGTGTTAGCGATAGCAATGTCGCTAGTATTAATATTAACGTCTTCAGCGCTGATATAACGTCCGTTTAAGTTATTTAATGCTTGACCGAAAGCTTTGAATAGCGCATCTGATTTTATTGTCTTAGCGTTACCAATAATAACAGATTTACCACCACCCATAGGCAAACCAGCCATAGCATTTTTATAGGTCATACCTTTAGATAATCGTAATGCATCAACTACTGCTTCTTCATCTGAAGCATAATCCCAAAGTCGGCAACCACCAACAGCGGGACCTAATTTAGTACTATGTATTGCTATAATGGCTTTAAAACCACTTGCCTTATCGCTACAAAATACCACTTGTTCATGATCATCAAAATCTACTAAGTCAAACATTGCCACGTTATTTATCTCCACAAAATTGCAAATCAGTTAGGGTGTAAACACCCGTTTATATGCTACGGTTTAGTATGATAAAACCTTGTTGTAAAATTCGCGCGAACCATAGCATTATGCATAAATTTGCGCTAGTTAAAATATTAAAAAAAATAGATTGGTATGTTAACTTTAAAGTACATTTAAACGGGGTCTATTTGAAGAGGTGGGCAAGTAAAAAATCAACCGATCTATGTGTGAATACTAGTCTTTTCACCTCTTTTATTGCTAATATACCGCACTAATTTTACCGAGGGGATAAAGTCATATGAGTAATTCAGAACAAATGTCAGAACAACAAATCCAATTATGGGCAAGAGAGCAATACCAAGCCGCGACTAAACACTTAGCGGATAAAGGTTTAGTAACGAGTAGTGTGATGGTTGAAGACAGCCGTTATATTGCACCGTTAGTAGCCGTTTGGAAACTAAAATTACTTGATAATACATGGGTTTGGGCTATTAGTGGCGATTTGCCAAGTGATTACGTAGCAATTGAAGCAGCAAAAACTGCTAAAGAAGCAATGCGACATTTTTCAATGAATTGGCAATTAAAAGCCGAAAATATTTTTAATAGCGCACCGAATGAAGAGCAAAAAATGTTCGCCGATATTTTAATTTCTAAAGCGGAAGGTTTATACGATCTTGTTAATGACGAGCAACTTTGGTCCTAATCTGATCTACTCTTGTTAAAACGTTTGTAGGTTGGTATTTACCATTAATATTTTATGTATCGATAAAATACAATCGGTAACAATGTACTATAAACTAATTATTCACAACACGAAAAAAGTTAGTTGTAATTTATTGAATAATAAAATCAATGACTCAAGTAACATTTAAAAGAGTTTGCTTTGTTAACTGAACAAGCCATGCGTTGCCTTGGGATACCAGCTTCCATAAATACTGAACCTTGCGTGTAAAAAGCACGGGTTCTAAAATATTCTACATATTCAAGAGGACTATTAATAAAAATTTCGTCCAATTCCAGTTCGTGAGCTATACGTAATAACCCTTTGAGCACTATTTTATCTAGCGCTTGTTTACGATGTGACATTAAAACGGCAATTCGACTTATTTCACCTGAGGGCATGATACGCCCAGTCGCTACGGGTTCTTGCATTAAATCATCGCATATAAGTATGTGAAAAGCTTGTCTATCGTGATGATCGAATTCTACTTTTCGTGGTATTCTCCATTCACATATAAATACTTTTTCACGTATATTCCGCAATAATTGTTCAGCAATATCCCATTGCACTCGACAAATACTTAATGACATTTTAATTCAAAATTATTAAACCTTACTTAAACACTAGTTAATGATTGTTTATTTTTCAAACAAAAAGGAAACTTTTTTACTTTCTAATTGTCTTAAGCACCACTTTTTGTACTCAAGTTGTATTTTTTATTAAAATAATACAAATATATCGCTAACATACCCTGACAAAACTGGCGATTTATCGACAATAAGTTAAAATAGTTTTTTTAAATTTTTGAAGGTGAAAAATGGCTATTGTCGATTGCCCAAGTTGTCGAAAAAAAGTTTCTGATAAAGCAAAAACATGCTCTCATTGCCAACTTGATATACAAAACGCTGATAAAGTAGAGCAATTAACAAAAACGTCTAAAATTCAAAAATCTCAATCGTTAATGAATCATTCTTTTATAGCTATGTTATTATTTTGTGGCGGCATACTCTCTTTGTATTGGAAAAGTGAAAATCCTCAAAGTTTTGAATATATAGCTTCTGTAACCGCAACAATTATTGGTTTTGTTTTATATATTGTAACGCGTGTTCGTATTTTCCTTTTAAAAGTTAAAAAGTAGAACAATTATGGATCTTATTAATGTAGTGGAAAATCTATCTGATGAACTGTATTTACGTTTGAAATCAGCCGTTGAAACTGGGAAATGGCCAGAAGGAACTATTGTCGATGAAGAACAACGTAAATCTGCTATGCAAATAGTCATGGCGTATCAATCTCGAGTATTAAAATCTGATGAAATCATGACTATCGGTGCTGATGGTCAAATTGTTAATAAATCCAAAAAGGCATTGAAAGAACAATTTTCTAATGCTATTCAAACAACGAATAATGACATCGCTAGGTTTTCTAAATTATGATTTTTTCTAAATTCTTTAATAATAAGCCCCAGTGGCAGAATAAAAATAGTAATGTTCGAATTGAAGCTATTAATGAACTAGAACCCAATGTTGTTGATCATAAAAAAATATTAGATCAACTTATATATAATGATAACGTTGAATTAGTAAGACGCGCTGCGTTAATCAAAGTAAATTCTTTTGAAGATTATGTCGCTGCGAGTAAAGAAAATAGCGCCGAAAATATTAAAATATTTGCACATAAGCAAGTTATAAAAATATTGCTTGGTGAGCATGACATTATTTTAACATTAGCCCAGAAGCAAAATGTATTATTAAACACGACAGATTATGGGATAAGAAAGGAAGTGTTAGAAGCATGGCTGTTTGTTGAATCAGAAAACAGCCTAGTAAAGGATATTTTTCATCAATTAGCTAAACCTCACTTGCTTTACACATTATTTAATAAAACAGAAGATGAAAATATTCAGTTGTTTTTACTTGAGCAAGTGCACGACATTAATTCCTTAGAAAAATTAATCAAAAAAGCTCTTAATACAACGATAAAGGAAAAAATTGAAGGTAATATATTCGCTTTAATTAATTTAGCTGAAAAACCAATAAAATTAAGAAAAACAGTACAGTTACTGCTTTCCAAATTACTCGCTATTAAAAATTTGAATGATTACGAAGTCGTATTAAAAAAACGCCAAGAAATGGATTTACAATGGCAAAGTTTACAAGATGAATTTACTATTCTAACAAAAACAGAAAATGAAGATTTGTTTGAAAAATACCAAGATATTAATAAGCAACTTGATAAAGCGTTTGTAGTAAAGTCAGAAAAACATCAACAAAATCAAATAGAAAAAAAATTAAAACAGCAGCAACAAGATATAGAACAAGTACTAAACGCAGAAATTGATACTATTAATCAGGCGTTAATCACGTCTGTTTTTGAAAATACTATTGATCCGATGATCTTTACAAAAAAACTTGCTGTACTCTTAAGTCATGTACAAAATAGTTGCTTAAATGATCACAGTAAAGCACTTTATCAGAATAAGATTTCGCAATTAGAACAACGCTTTGAACAGCTACCAGAGATAGCACAATCGGTAAGTACTGCAACACAGTTAATTTCTAAAATATCAGAACTGGCATTACCTGAATCATTGGCAAGCTTTATTGAACGTTATCAAGTTTTCCAACAATGGTTAAAAGACTGGAAGCGAGTAGAGCAACAAAGTTCAGGCATGTTGCCTAAGTCGATTATTGATGCTTATCAAGAAATCAAAAAACGCTGGAAAATAGGTTGTGAACCCTTTTTAAAGCAACAAGAAAAAACGTTTTTTCAAACGCGAAAAATAGCTAACGATATTGTTAGATTATTAGACAATGGTAAATACAATGCATGTTTTGGCTTATACAAAAAATTACAAAAACAACGTTTACTTTTATCTTTACTCCAACAGCAAAAACTGCAACGTGATTTAACTTTTATAGATGAACGTATGGTTGAAATTAGCGATTGGGAACACTATATTGCCACGCCGAAAAAGCAAGAATTATTATTATCAATTCAAACGTTAGTTGAGCAACCTTGCGATAATCCTAATGATCAAGCAGAAAAAGTTAAACAACATCGTAAACAATGGAATTTATTAGGTCATGCAGATGATGAGATAGATCAATCGTTAAATGAACAATTTAACGATTGTTGTGAACTGGCTTTTGCACCGTGTAGAACATTTTATGCTGAGCAGGAAAAGATTAGAGAACAAAATCATCAAAATCGATTGGTGCTTATTGATGAAGCGAATACTTTTGCTAAGCAGCTTTTTCAGGAACAACAAGCTGAAGTAGACATTGACTTTAAAGCATTAGAACATCAATTAAATAAACTTTCACAAAAATGGCAAAATGCAGGGGAAGTTGAACGTAATTTATATATACAATTATTTACAAAATTTGAAGCTGAATTAGTCGATATAAAAAAAGCCATTTTTAATCAACACGAGAAAAATTCAACAGCTAAGCAGCAGCTTATAAGTCATGCTGAAAAATTATTATCCCAAATCAATTTAGCGGAAAATAATGTGGAGCAAATATTATCAGCGACAAAATCTTTGCAGCAACAATGGCGTAATATTGGCTATGCTGGTGTTAAGAAAGAAAATAAACTTTGGCAGACATTTAGAAGAATAAATGATGAAATTTTTTCTAAACGCGATCAAAATAAACAAGCCACTCAATTGTTAATTGCAGAGCAAGAGCAATTGTTTTCAAAAAGTTTAGCTGAATTAACCAAACAATTTCAAGACGATATTACTAGAGAGTTTTTAGATGAATCATTAAAAAAGACTCAAGAATTACATGAGAAAATTCTAGCGCATAAACCAGTAATGAAACAATTATTAACGCAAGTTGAATTACTTATTAAAAATATCAGACAGGTTTTTACATCAAGAGAGATAGAACAGCAACGACGCCATTGGCAAACACTGTTTAACTTACTTAGAGAAATTGCCAGTTCAAACATTTCCCAAGTAGAATTACAACAACAGATATTATTTAAACAATTAACAAATTCATGGCAGAAAAAGATAATAGAAGTTAATAATAGTCAAAAAAGTGTAGACCGTGAAAATAATACTCTTGAGATTGAAATTTTTGCTAATGTTAGCTCTCCCATAGAATTAACTCAGCAAAGAATGGCGGTGCAAGTTTCGTTAATGCAAGAACAAATGACATCTGTTAATAAACCTGATTTAGAAGAATCGTTAATTAAATGGTTACAGTTAGGGCGGTTATCAGAACAAGATTTATCTTTGATTGAACGAATTGAAAAAATATTTGTTTCACAAGATGTTTTGGAAGTGCCAGTTTAACTACTTAAATTAAATAATATTTTTTTGATTTGTTTGGTATTAAACCGTCGGTTAAGTTTTGGCGGTTTTTTTATGGATACTGATTTTGAGCTGTTTTTTGTTGCGAGGAGTTTTATATCAAATAGCAATGTACTATGACTCATGCGGTGACTAAAAGTACATACACATTGAAGGCTTACTAATGCACTAAATAAGCGTGATGAACTGTAAGTGTGCCATCTTCTTCAACGTGTAGCCATACTTCATATTTTTCAGAAGAATAAACTTTATAACCTAAACCAAATTCATGACTACCTTTAGTGGGATCACATTCTTTCGAAGCGTTTTTACAATCACTAGTGTTGTTATCACTATCCTGATAACTGTTATATTCATCAAAATGGCTGTACATTTCTGATAACATTTGATAATCGTGGCTATTTGGCCATTGGCTATTAACGTCCTGAGAGTAATCCATACAGGTTTTCTGATTTGCCCCTTTTTTATTACTGTAATCTGAACCAAAAACATGGCCTATTTCTTGGCACATTACATGATTTTTTCTTTCAGGTGTCCATGATGAGACATAACTATCATTCAATTTTACGCTACCTTGGCTAATATGACCGTTATGATCTAAATTAATAGAAGCTAAACCTAACCAACCGTTTTGACCGTAAGTAGCATTACAGACACGCATTTTACCTGTAACCATAGTACAAAGGTTACGAATTTGGCTGTTTTTATCAGAACTTGTGATTATCAGATCAATACTATTTGATTGTGACCACGCTGTTAATGAATTATGGAGCTCTGTATCCCATATGGCTGTTGTACTATTAATTACTTTTAAAGTAAATGAATGAGTGTTTCTAGCCCAGTGATAATTACTCCAAGCATTACCTGCTGATGCCGATATACTTATTAATATAATAGTAATAGCAGTTAATATTTTAAAAGGTTGCATTATCTTCCTTGAATTTTAATCTATATATAATTCATTTTGTATAACTATAGAAAGTAACTAAAAATTAACTGATAGCGTCACGACAATATTTAGTTACATTACGACAAATCCATTTTATATTTGTATTTAGCCATTAAGTTTAAATTAAGTAGAGATTAACTAATTATAGACCTATATTTAAAAACTGCTTAATAGTTCAGTAAAGTCTTGAATAGGAACATTAGGTGGATGATGGATAATTAAACCGTTAATTCTCCACGTAGATTTTGTTGCATAAGTATTCTTGTTTTTTCAAAACTTAAATCTTGGCTTAACAAATAATGCAGTTTAGTGAGTGTTGCCTCTAATGTCATATCTTGACCACTAATTACACCCGCTTGACTAAGCCAAGTACCAGTAGCATATCCTTCCATATTTACTTTACCTTTAATACATTGGCTGCAATTTACAACGACGATTTTATTTTTAAATGCCGTTTCTAAACTAGCAAGTAAACCTTGATCTTGTGGAGCATTACCAACACCATAACTACGCATAATCAGTGCCTTTACTGGTTGCTGAATAATGTTGTTAATTAGCTCACTACTGATCCCAGGATAAAGATGAGCAACACCAATTGGTTGCGGTGTTATTTGTGATAAAACTAAGGGCTTATTCTTTCCTTGAACTATTTTACCTTCAATAAGTTTAATATTAATACCGGCTTCTAATAGAGGCGGCATATTGGGTGAATCAAAAGCATTAAAACCATCCGCATAGGCTTTTATACAACGATTACCACGGTATAATTTATTATTAAAATATAAACCGACTTCATTAATAGGGTAATTAGCGGCAATATAAAGTGAATTTAATAAGTTAATTTGGCCATCTGAACGTAATTGCGTTAATGGGATTTGTGAGCCGGTAACAATGATAGGCTTTGATAAATTTTCAAACATAAAAGAAAGTGCAGAGCTGGTATATGCCATTGTATCTGTACCATGAAGCACTACAAAACCGTCGTACTGTTCGTAATTTTCTTTGATATCGTCAGCGATACGCTGCCAATCACTTGGTGCCATATTTGAAGAGTCGATTAATGGCTGATATTCATTAATGGTAAAGCTTGGCATTTCACTACGATGAAAATCAGGCATAGCATTAACAGATTCAGTTAAATGATTTTTTACTGGAATATAACCATTTTTACTCGCTTTCATACCAATGGTACCGCCAGTATAAGCAATATATATTCTTTTATTCATGTTTTTATACCTTGCTTGAAACAAAAAAGCCCCGATAATTCGAAGCTTTTATAGTTAAGCGAAATTGTTTATCTTAAACGAATTCTAACATCCGTTTTGTAAAAAATTAATCTATTTCACAGCTACTACAATAAGAATACATGCCTTTAGGATCATTGAATACTTTCATTTTATTTAACTCTGTCGATAAAGTTGAAATAAATGTATTTATTGTAATGTTTGATTGACTAGGTGAAAAGTTAATCAACGAGCTTGCTTGACCAATGATTTTTTGCAGCATTATATCGCGAGCAGATATTTCTTTTTCTACTAATAAGGTTTCGTATTTGTCTAATTTAGCCAGTTTAGCGGCTTCAATAACAGCATCGTTTAATCCACCCAATTGATCAATCAAGCCTAATTCGTAAGCTTTATTCCCTGTCCATACTCGACCTTGGGCAATATGATCTACTTGTTCTAAGGTCATCTTACGGTTGTTAGCAACTAAACTGATAAAATCTCGATATCCGCGCTCAATATTTAATTGAAAAAGTTTTTTCATACCTTCGGTCATAGGTCGGGTTGGGCTAAAGCCAGCCAGCTCAGTAGTTGCAACGCCATCGCTGTGTATGCCTAATTTATCTAAAGCTTTATCGAAAGTCATCATCATCCCGAAAATACCAATTGAGCCGGTGATCGTGGTTGGCGCTGCAAAAATTTTATCTGCAGCAGCAGAAATCCAGTAACCACCTGATGCACCGTAAGTTCCCATGGAAGCAACGACAGGTTTTCCCGCCGCTTTTAATAATTCAACTTCTTGACGAATTATTTCTGATGCATAAGAGCTACCACCAGGGCTGTCTACTCTTAAAACAACCGCTTTAATTTGTTTATTATTACGCGCTTTGCGTAATAACTGGGCAGTACTGTCACCGCCAATTGTTCCTGGGTCTTGATTACCGTTTAAAATAGTGCCTTTGGCCACAATAATGGCGACTTTATCGTGGTTATCGGAAACTAAATTAGCCTTGTTATTAGGAATAGTTGATAAGTAATCATCAAAGCTTATTTGAGAGAAACTATCACCTTTTTTATTTTTACCCACAATATCAATTAAGTCACTGCGCATTTGTTCTCGCGTTTTTAACGCATCCACCCAATGATTATTTAACGCGTATTCAGCAAAATTACTGCCTGTTTTTTCAAATTTTGCTACTAAATTTGCGGTTGTTTCATCAAAATTATCGATATCAAAATGACGTTGTTTAGCGACGTCATTTTTATATATGCTCCATAATTCGTCTAACCATAATTTACTTGCTTCTTTTGCTGCAGGTGACATATTGTCACGCATATAAGGTTCTACTGCCGATTTGTATGTACCCACACGGAAAATATGTTGCTCAATATTTAATTTGTCTAAAGCTGACTTAAAGTACATAGGATAATGGCTATAACCATCTAAAAGTAACCAACCTTGAGGGTTTAGCCACACTTTGTCGGCATAACTGGCGAGATAATATTGATTTTGGCTATATTCATCGCCAAGTGCAATAACTTGCTTATTTGATGTTTTAAAGTCTGTAATAGCGGTAGATATTTCTCGTAATTTGGTTAAGCCTGAACCTCTTAAATTTTGTAGGTTTAAGACCAATAGTTTAATTCTTTTATCGTTTTTGGCCTTATTAATTACGTTAATAATGTCGTTTAATAATACTTCAGGTTTTTTTTCTTGTTTTGAAAAAGCTTCGTTAAGTAAAGTATCAAAAGGATCTATTTGATGTTTTTGTTCAACAATATCACCATGGATATTTAGAACTAAAGCACTTGATTGCGGTACCTCTATCTGTTCTTTTTTTGACGTTAGTACGCCGATAAAAGCGAATATGAAAATAAAAAAGATCAAATTAAGTACTAATTTTCTAGTGGTATTAATTAACTGCCATAAAAAAACAAAGAGCCTTTTAATAACATTGGGTTGCTGTGTTTGCATATTTTCCTTTAACGCTGCTTAATTAAATTGGTTTAATAACTATATGCTACTTAAATTTAGTGGAGTAGAGTAGGTCTAAGCTGAAATTAATTGTAACTTTTATTGAAATATTTTTGACTAGTTAAGGTTCTTCTTAGTCAATAACTTCATTAATAATATAAGAATTACTCATTTATGTTAAAACAACTAACTAAATATTATTTAAATTGTTTAGATAAACTCCCTTTATTTAACGGCATACCTGCGTTAATGCTACGTGTTTACCTAGCGCCCGTTTTTATTATTGCAGGTTATAATAAATTAGGTTTACCTGACCCAGACATTACAGGCTTAACAAGTTTATTGGCTAATCCTAATATTGTTGAGTGGTTTGGTAATAGTGAATGGGGACTTGGTTTACCATTTCCTGCACTCTTAGCTAATTTAGCTGCTTGGTCAGAGTTTTTAGGTGGTTGGTTCTTACTTTTTGGTTTACTTACGCGTTTCATTTCTATTCCTTTGATGGTTACCATGGTTATTGCGATGACTACCGTGCATGCTAATAATGGTTGGTTTGCAATCACCCCAACTAATCCAGATACTAGCCCCGCTAAAGTGGCTTCTTGGCTTGGTTTTACACAAGGCGATGTTAGTATGAAAAATAGCGATGAAACGGCACTTCGTTTAGGAAAAATTCGGGAGTTACTCGAAGAAAATGGTAATACCGAGTGGCTTTATGGGAAAGGTCCTGTTGTGGTTTTAAATAACGGTATTGAATTTGCCATGACGTATTTTATTATGTTGTTAGCTCTTGTTTTTATAGGAGGCGGGCGATTTACCAGTGTTGATTATTATTTAAGTCGGTTAATTGGTTCCAAATGTAGAGAAATGTAGCAGATTTTAATTAGGAGATGTTGAGCTTTGTTTATTGTCAGCACTTCATTTCCTAATTTTAGAGTGGTATTAAACTAACGTATTTAATGCTTGCTCACGCGATGAAAAATGTTGTTTTTGTGGCAGTATTTTGTCTAAATTAAGTTTTTTCAAGGCATGATTGATTTTTTCATTACCCAATACAATTAAAACTTCCTTATTTTTTTCTAGACTATTTTCAATTAAATCAATAATGAGTACTGCCGTAGTACAGCCTATTAAATGCGCTTTTGCTAAATCGATCACTAAGGTATTGAAATGATGCGTTTCGCTAAACCGTTGTGATAATTGCCGAGAAACAGCAAAACTAATTGGTCCGTCAATTTCAAAGACAAGTGTTTGTTGGAGCTTTTTACTTGATTTAGTCATTAAATCATCTGCCTTAATAAAAACAATATTATCCAATTGAATACTAGAAAGGCGATCTAACGTAACAATATTAGCGATAAACATACCAACGACAACCGCGGTAATTAAATCAACAAAGACTGTTAATATGAATACCAACAGCATTAATGCTAATGAAAAGAAGGGAATTTGACGAAAACGACTAAGAAATTGCCAATCGATTATATCAATTCCTACTTTCATTAACATACCGGCTAATACGGCATGAGGTACATATTGAGCATATTTTCCAGCCCATAAAATAATAATTAATAATGCCAAAGAATGGACGATTCCAGATATTGCCGTTTGTCCGCCAGCTCTAATATTAATGGCGGTGCGCATGGTTGCACCTGCACCAGGAAGTGCACCAAATAATCCTGCAATACTATTACCTATGCCTTGACCAATGAGTTCTTTATTAGATTTGTGCTGAACATCCGTCATCGTGTCGGCAACCATTGAGGTTAATAAGGAGTCTATAGAGCCGAGTGTTGCTAATAAAAAGGCATAATAAAAAACATCATCAAGCATTTTAAATGATAAATGCGGTATTACTATTTTTGGAAATCCGCTCGGAATATGACCAATAATAGGCATTATGCCATCAGATAAGCACAGAGTGACCACTAAGGTTGTTATTATTAAAGCGAACAAAGGGGAAGGTATATAACGTGCAAAACTTTTGGGCCAAAATATCATTATGCTTAAGGTTATAATGCCAGTTGCGGCTGCCGCAGGATTAAGATTAAGAAATACGTCACGTATATGCAGAGCTGATTCGATAACACTTGAGTAACTAGCTACACCTAAAAAAGGTGCAAATTGCAATAGAATTATAATTACGCCAATACCGGTCATAAAACCAGAAATCACGGCATAAGGCACCATGACAAAATATTTTCCTAAACCTAATAAACCAAACACTATTTGGATTAAGCCTGCAATTACCACAGCAGCAAAAGCTAAGGCAACGCCATTTTGAGGATCCATCGCAACCATTTTGGTTAGGATAATAGCCATTACTATAGTCATTGGCCCTGTAGGACCTGATACTTGTGTTGGTGTACCGCCAAATAAGGCGGCAAAAAAACCAACAAATATAGCACCATATACACCAGCAATGGCGCCAGCACCGGATGACACACCAAAAGCTAAAGCAAGAGGAAGGGCTATAACTGCAGCCGTTAAACCACCAAAAACATCACCTTTTAAATTACTTGCATTAATGGTATTAAATAACGTTTTTAATGAAGTGCTCATTGTAAAGTCCATTGGTGATATACCTAACTATATTATAAGGATAACTGATTAATTTTATAAATGCTTTTGATTTTCAATTAAGTTAAATTATTTAAAATAGCATGATGATTTAACTAGTTTTACGATGGTCACTGTGGTTAAATTTGCTATTCACTTGTTCATTAAAGTTCATATTCCCAAGTTAGGATAACGCCTTGATCTACCTTTACCCTGCTAACAAAATGGAAAATTTGTTAGCGTTGCTAGATAAAATTCAACAACTTTCACCGCTGCCTGTACTTAGCCAAGAGGTTATTATTGTGCACAATGCTGGCATGCAGCATTGGCTTAATCTCTCTTTAGCTGAACAACGTGGTATTAGTATGAATTTTGATTACGCGTTACCGTCGCAGTATTTGTGGAGGTTGCTTAGAAGCCTTGCTAGTGGTGAACGTGTGCCAAAACAATCGCCTTATTCTCGAGAGGTGTTAACTTGGCGGTTAGATGCGCTATTAGCCAGTGACAAAGTAATAAATGACCCTGTATTTAGTAGTGTAAATAACTACTGGAAGCAAGAAAATAAGCAATTAGAACAAGCACAGTTGAAACGTTTTCAATTAGCTACACAGTTGGCTGACTTGTTTGAACAATATTTGATTTTTCGACCAAATTGGTTGGATAATTGGCAGCAAGGAAATATTGCTACATCGTTTAATGCTATAAATAACAAAGAAAATGAGCACAATAACGCAATCGATAACCTAACATTATGGCAAGCGAAACTTTGGCAATTTTTAATTCAAGATATTCCATATAATCCTCAAGAAATTGTTAATAGTGCGATTAAAAATATTGTCCAAAATAAGCACTTATTACCTTCTCGTTTGTCTTTCTTTGGTATTAATTCTCTTGCACCTATTTGGTTAGACTTTATTAGCGCCCTTAGTGAACATATTGAAGTGCATTTTTTTCACTTAAACCCTTGTTTTGATTATTGGGGAGATTTATTAACCGCTAAACAAGCGATAAAAACACAACAGCACTGGTTAGATGGTGCGTTAACCGTAGAACAACAGTTAAGTGATTTAATCGGTAATCCTTTATTGGCGAACTTAGGTCAACAAGGGCGGGAGTTTTTGGCCTTGTTACAGCAATACAGCACAATTAATATTGAGATTTTCGAACAAGCAGGCGTTGAGCCTTATCTAGAAAATGATAAACCTGCACATAATATTAGTGTATTACAGCAGGTACAAAACGATATTTTATCGCTAACTGATGCACGTACTACACCAACACTTTTAATCGATAATTCAATAACAATTGCCAGTTGTCATAGTGCATTGCGTGAAGTACAAGGACTGCATGATTGGTTATTACATCAATTTAATCAAGACAGTAGCTTAACACCAAAAGATGTTTTGGTTATGTGTCCACAAGTTGAAAACTACGCACCTTTTATTGATGCAGTGTTCAGCCGTGGCTGGCAACAAGAAAACCAACAGCAGGGTGTAATACCTGCTCCGCAACTTCCGTGCTCTATTGCCGATAGAGTAAGTAAAGATTCAGAACCTTTAGTGGCTGCATTTATTGAATTATTACAATTACCCGATAGCCGTTTTCAAGTATCAAAATTTATTAGTTTGCTTCGTTTGCCAGCTATGCAAGCTAAATTTTCTATCAGTCTTGATGACGTTATTAAAATAACTTATTGGCTTGAACAAGCAAATATACATTGGGGATTAAATGCCAAGCACAAGCAAAATTTACTCAATATTGAAGTAAGCAACAATAAATACACATGGCAACAAGGCTTATCGCGATTGTTGCTTGGTTTTGCTTATGGTGATGAAGACACTATTTTTCAAGAACAGCTCTTATTAGCCACGATTGAGGGTGGTGATGCTTTGTTATTAGGGAAATTAATACAAATTATTGAGCAACTGCAATTTTTTGCACAATATTTGGCAACACAAAAGAGCTCATCATCTTGGCTAAATTTTTTACATAGCTTATTAGAGGAATTATTCGTTTTTGATGGTGAACCTGCATTTGAGATAATAGATCATGCGCTTAACTCTTTAGTCGATTTTTGTGACGACGCTAATTATCATCATAAAATTAGCTTAGCGGTAGTGCGCGACTTTTTACAAAGCCATTTTTCAGAGCCAGATCCAGGTAGACAATTCTTAGTAGGACAAGTTACATTTTGCTCAATGTTACCAATGCGTAGTATTCCTTTTAAGGTTATTGCCGTATTAGGATTAAATGATAGTGAGTTTCCTCGTCAACGTCAACCATTAGGTTTTGACTTGATGGCAATAACACCGGCAAAAATTGGTGATAGATCACGTCGAGGTGACGACAGATATTTATTTTTGGAAGCAATTATTTGTGCAAGAAGCGCACTTTATTTAAGTTATCAAGGGCGTAATATTCGCAATAACAACAAGCTAGAACCATCGTTAGTGTTAAAAGAGCTAATGGAGTATCTTGACTTAGGTTACGGTTGGTCATTACTTAATGAAAATCCGATTGAACAACAAGGCCATATTCAACAATTGCCAATGCAACCTTTTAGCTTACGTAATTATACATTAAATGATGATCATAAATCGTTAGCATATGCTAGTTTTGATGCTAATTGGCTGCGTTTTGCTCAAGAGGCGCAATATATAAATAGTATTCAGGACAATAATGAGCCGAATTTACAACTTGCCGAACAGCAAGCAAATACGGTTGAAGTGTCACTTACGCAATTAGTTAGCTTTTTTGAGCACCCAGCAAAATATTTTGCTAAAAATCATCTCAATCTACATTTTGAACAATATCAAGCGGAGTTGAATGACACGGAGCCCTTCAAAAGTGAACCATTAGCAAGTTACCAGTTGAAGCAACAGTTATTGTTTTCTCAATTATCAATAGAGCATCTTCAACAAAATGATGACAAAAAAACCGCAGATACGTATAAAGAATCGTTAAACGCCTTATCAATAAAACCATTAATTGAAGCAGAACTTAGTGGTCGCTTTCCTGATTCACCGCTAACAGCACAAGAATTTACCAAATGGCAAACCGACAGTAAAATGTTAGCGAATGCTATTAGTGCAGATATTCATAACGAACCTGAAATGGTTACGGTGGTTTTACCATTAGAAATTTCAGGACAAAAAATCAGTCTCAGCGCTCAGTTGCCTATTTCAAAACAGCAATGTGTGTGTTATCGCAGCAGTAGTCCTAAAGCGAAAGACTTAATGACTCTATATCTTTATCAATTATTTTGTCTAGTCTTTCAAAATCAAAATCAAAATCAAAATCAACAAGAATCAACGACAACATCACTCGTTAATCAAGTGATAGAAACCGTTGGTTGGTATTTTGATACGAAAAAACAACAAATTATTAAAAAAAGTTTTATAAATATTACGGATCCTTTATCTCAATTAACACAGGTTTTATCAGTATTTATCAAAGGTCAACAACAAGCTCTTTTACTTAATAGTGTTATAGGTGAACGTTATTTTAATGCGCGTAAATTTGAGCAGGAAGAATTTGAAAAACTTTGGCAAGATGAAAATAGTTTTAAACCATTAGGCGCTGATCCTTATATGCAGTTTTTCTGGCCTGCTTGTCCTCAACTAACTGATTATCGACAAGATATAGAACAATTATATCAAGGGTTATATCAAGCGTTACACAGTGAAACAATAACCAGCAAAGTAGAGGCTACATGATGAGTGTAAATATTGAAAAAACGCCTCAAAACCTTTGCGCTCATACTATACCTCTTTACGGCATCCATTTAATTGAAGCCAGTGCCGGTACTGGGAAAACCTATAATATTACTCGCATTTATTTACGATTATTGCTTGAGCGCCGATTAACGGTTGAGCAAATATTAGTAATGACGTTTACTAAAGATGCTACTGAAGAATTACGTGGTCGTATTGATGCTAGTATTCGTGATGCCATTAATCATTGGTATGAACTAATTGAGAATGATGAATATTTTATTTCTATTAGTAAAAATATTGAAAGTAATGAAGCCATACATTGTTTAAAAAAAGCTTTATTATATTTAGACGAAGCCGCTATTTTTACGATTCATGGCTTTTGTAAACGAGTATTAACTCAACATGCGTTTGTTACAGGTATGGCGTTTAATGCAAACATGGAAAGTGATTGCCAGGATCTTGTGTTAGAAGCTTGTCAAGATTGGTATCGTTCTTTAGCCAAAACATCAACAGAGCAATTTCAATTACTGGTAAATTTCTGGCAAACACCAGAGCAATTTTTAGGGCAATTTTATCGAGCCATTTCTCAAACAGCTGAATTACAAATACTCTCGCCACAAACTGTTATTGATGATTTTTTTTACAAAATAACACAAGCAAAGCAGTCATTAATTACTGAAAAAACGTTTATTTTTACTTACCTTGTTGATACAAAAAAAGGCGCAGAGCGGCAACAGCGTTGTGATGAATATCAAGCATTAATTATGTGGCTAGACGACGTGTTAAATGATATAGACCACGTAAATAGCAGTATGCCTAGTAGTTTTTTTAATGGTAATCGTTTTTCTCGTTCTCTGCATAAAGTACAATTTAAAGAAATATTTCAAGGTGTTAATGAAATAAAAAAAGCAAAGGATAAAATTTCTCAACAAATTAGTAAGGCACATGCTTATGAAATTGTAAAAAGTGGTGTAGTTAATATTCGACAAACTATTATTACAAAAAAAATGCAACAAAATGTGCTTGGTTTTGACGACTTAATTACCAATTTAGCTCAAGCATTACTTGAAACAGGTGAAAACAAAGAAAAAGTAGCGGAACAAAATGATTTGGCAAAATGCTTATTTGATCAGTTTCCTGTTGCATTAGTTGACGAATTTCAAGATACCGATCCTCAGCAATTTTCTATTTTAGAAGCCATTTATTACCGACAAACGAAGCCTGCACTATATTTGATTGGTGATCCTAAACAAGCTATTTACGGTTTTCGTGGGGGTGATGTATTTGCTTATTTAAATGCGCGTAATAGTTGTGATCAGCAATGGTTAATGGATATCAATTGGCGTTCATCACAGCAAATGATCACCGCTTATAATCGAATTTTTTGGGGAAATGATTTAACGCAGCAAGCTCAGGATGTTTTTGGTTACAACATTCCTTATACTCAAGTTAAAGCTTCGATTAAATCACAGCAGTTGGTCAATATAGATAGTCAATTTAACGCTTTACAATTTGTACATATAAATCCCATTGATACTAAAACAGGCCAGGTTAGCGAAAAAGCAAGTTTACAATCTTTTCGGCCTGTTATAGCAAATTGGTGCGCGCAAGAAATTTCCCGTTTACTTCAATTAAACAGCAATATACTAAATAAAGACAAAACCTTAGTAGCTAAAGATATTGCTATTTTAGTTCGTGATGGCTCAGAGGCAGCGGAAATTAAAAGTGCTTTAAATTCTCAAGGGCTAGGTTCGGTATACTTGAGTGAACGAGAAAACTTATTGAAAACGGCTCAAGCTAACCAGTTGGTTGCAGTATTGCAAGGGATTTTATTTGTAGAAAATGATCGTTTATTTACCGCCGCCATTGCTAGCCCGTTAATGGGATTAACACCTGTTAGTTTTTATCAATTACAACAAAATCAACACGCGTGGCAACAATTAAAATTTGCTTTTGTCGAGCTACGTAATCAATGGCAAAACAAAAGTTTTATTAGCATGGCATTAATGTTATTACATCAACATTTTGTTATTTTGAGTGAACAAAAAGATCGTGTTTTAACTAATTTGATCCATTTGTTTGAGTTGCTACAAGCGGCTAGTCAGCGTCACCATCAAGGACAAGAGTTATTGTTTTGGCTTGAACAGCAAGTGGCGATGGAAAACCCTGATGGTGAAACTGAATTACGCCTTGAAAGCGATGAAGCGTTGATTAAAATTGTCACTCAACATGGCTCTAAAGGCTTGGAATATCCGGTAGTATTTATTCCGTTTGTAACTCGACATAAAGACCCGCTTAAATTTGCCAATAAAGCAGTAACTTTACTTAATTATCACGATGAACAAGGCCAGCTGCAATTAAGCTTAGACGGTACGCAATCTGCAAAAGATGCTATGCAATCTGAAGCTTATGCTGAAACGGTACGTTTACTTTACGTGGCGATTACACGTGCTAAACAACGCTGTTATTTGTTAACCACACAGTTTTCAGAGGCTGAAAATTCTCCCTTAGGACGAACCTTAAAATGGCAAAAAAATGAAAATATACAAGCTTCTTTACAACAATTAGCAACCGAAAATTCAGAACAAATAGGCTTTATAAGTATTAATGAAGATGAGTTGTCTATTATTATGGATGAAAATAAGGTCGAACAGAAAAAGTTTAAGGATCTTAATTATAAAGCTGCAATGTTTAATGGTAAAATTGAACGTGATTGGTGGCTAAGCTCGTTTTCGGCATTAAATAAAAACTTACGCCACCGTGGTATTTCAACACCAGATCGTGACAATGAGTCAAATATAGACGTTGCTAATGTGTCATCAAATCATTTATTGCGGTTTTATTTAGCTAAAGGCGCACACACGGGGAATTTATTGCACGATATTTTAGAGCATACCGATTTTTCTACGCCAAACTGGTCACAAGTTTTAACCCAACCGCTTAATCATTACGCAGATTTAGCACACGCCGAACATGATAATTTAATTGCTTGGCTAGATGAAATTTTACAAACGCCATTACATTTTTCATTAAGTGTTTTGGCTGACAAGAAGACGGGGAGAGAAGTTGAACCCTTTTCACTTAGTTCATTAAAAATATCGCAGACGTTACGTGAAACAGAGTTTTATTTCCCAATGAATAAAACGCTGTCAACGAGTTTAATAAAAATATTAACGGCTCATAGACAAGCATATCATGCATTGTCAGATAAAGAATTAAACGAAAAGCAACAAAAATTAGTGCCTATAAAGTTACCTCATTATCAAAAATTAAACGGCATGATGCATGGTTTTATCGATTTGATTTTTTGTCATCAGGGGAAATATTACCTGTGTGATTATAAATCTAGCCATCTAGGAAATAACTTTAACGATTATCAAGAAACGGCATTAGTCGAAAACATAGAACAAAATCATTACGATCTTCAATATCTTATTTATTCGTTAGCATTACACCGTTATTTACAA
>Ga0316202_10001362_pt1 | contig 19335 bp, 20 predicted proteins | sample 3monrhotite_MG_FD_204934 | JGI IMG/M metagenome (GOLD analysis project Ga0316202, IMG submission 204934) | Microbial mat bacterial communities from mineral coupon in-situ incubated in ocean water Damariscotta River, Maine, United States -... | ecosystem: Environmental > Aquatic > Marine >... | reverse complement strand
CAAAAATACGCAATCCATGTTATTTGTCCATTCTTGCTCTTTTTTTCTTAAAACCAATCAAACCACACAGACATCGACGTTTGGCACTGTAACCACTCACTCGATTATTGACACAACTTTAATTAGCTAATAATTTCAACCATATACCCGTAGCGTTTGAGATTTAGGTGTTCATAGTATCTCTCACTAAATATCGGACTATTCATACATTAGCGCGATTGACTCTTTGGAATACAATCAAGAGTCCTCCTTGAATAGAATTTCTTAGCCTGCCACCCTCTCTGAAAACTTTAATTTCACACATATTCGTAGCACTTATAATTCATGTATTCGATATACTTCATTTTGATCGCAAGACAAAATGACAAGCAATAAAGGTTAACGTAGCCATGAGGTGAGAAGAGTGAACAATGAATATCTGAATTTCAAACGCTACGGGTATAGAGAGCAATTTATGACAAAACAGCCTCGGCATCTTTTCTTCTTCCCAAAAAGAAATTTTTCCAGGTTTACCGAAACAAGATGCAATAGTACTGTTCTATACCCGTGGCGTTATGGATTTAGGGTTAAGTGTACGCCCTATTTCCTCCATGGCTGCGTTGAAATTCCTTGCAATAGAGTGACTATTACGCGTCATTTCGCCTTGCCATGAAGCAAATATGACGCACACTTAACCCTAAATCCATAACGTCACGGGTATATCTGGGCGCTCAAACTCTTGGTGCGTCTGAAGAATTCAAAAACCTGCTTAGGAATGGAAAGGCTGTCAGTTGATTGGAATGAATCAGAACGGTATCCGATATCAAATTTGGAGTGAATCTACTACGAGGTTACCGCTGCCTGCCAATGAAATACTAAATACACTTTCGATTGAGAAAATCGAGCTGAAAATGACCTGATCCGTAACGAATTCTGCTCAGGCCTGCATTAATCACCTGAATGCGGTAAACCGCCACCTCTGGAATGTCCAGCACATGCGCCATAACAGCCCGAATCACCCCAGCATGTGCCACCACTAACACATGCTGGCCCTCAAAATCAGCCACAATGGTTTTTAACGCATCGGATACGCGCGTAAAAAACACATCCAACGGCTCTGCTCCAGGTGGACGATTACTCACAGGGTCGGCATAAAAAGCGTGATACCGGGATAAATCATGGGCTTGTATTTCGGCAGGGGTAAAACCTTCCCAATCCCCAAACCCGACCTCTTTTAGACGATCATCGACTCGCAACGAAACGTGATGCTGTTGATTCAGCTCACAGGCAAAATCGTAACAGCGAATAAGTGGCGACGACACAATCTGTGTCCACGGACAGCCACTTTCCACAGCCGAGCGCATTTGCTCCCAGCCTTTTTCACTCAGCGCATCATCAATGGAATGCCCTCGAAAACGGCGGCCACCTTCTGGTTCCCCGTGGCGGATAAGATCAATCACTGTTTCCATCGGTGCCATGATGTCAGTACAACAAAATCAATACAATGAAAAACTGCCGCCATTTTTCCGACGGGAATCCCGCATAAGCCTGACAATAGTGTGTTATTTCACCTCGCCTGGGCACATCGGTTTTTGTGTGGTAAATATACCCGTGGCGTTTGAGATTTAGGCTTTTAGTGTGCGTCATATTCATTTCATGGTCAGGCGAAATGACGAGTAATAGCCGGCTATTGCGAGGAATTTCAACACCGCCATGGAATGAAGAGGGCGTGCAATAAAACCTAAATCTCAAACGCCACGGGTATATCTGAACTTCAACCGGCAATAGCAGTAATAAATCCTGCTTTACATAGTCTACCCTAGCAGGCACCGCCTGATATAAAATACGCAAACGTTACCGGACTGCCGCGTCCCGCGCAGTGACTTTCAGGAGCAAAGTATGAATCAAAAAAATCATGACGATATTCGCCGACATGTGCGTAACAGCTACGCAGAAGTCGCTGAGTCCAACAACAATAATAATGGCTGTGGAGTGGAAAGCAGTTGCTGCGGAGTATCCGATGACGAAGCCATTAATACCGTCATCTCTACCCGCCTGGGCTATTCGGCAAACGAGCGCGACAGCGTACCCCAGGGTGCCGATATGGGTCTGGGCTGCGGAAATCCACGTGCCATTGCCAGCCTCAAGCCTGGTGAAGTGGTGGTGGATCTTGGTAGTGGCGGCGGCTTCGACGCTTTTCTCGCCGCGCAGGAAGTCGGTGAAAGTGGCCATGTCATCGGTATTGACATGACATCCAGCATGCTCAGCAAGGCACGCGCCAATGCTGAAAAAGGTAAATACGCGCAAGTGGAATTTCGCCTCGGTGAAATCGAATACCTGCCCGTAGCCGACAACACCGCTGACGTCATTATTTCCAACTGCGTAATCAATCTATCACCCAACAAACTACAAGTGTTTCGTGATGCCCTGCGCATCCTCAAGCCCGGCGGTCGTCTGGCCATTTCCGATATAGTCGCCAGCGCCGAGATGCCGGAAGACATGAAAAATGACCCCATGCTGCATGCCGGGTGCATGGCGGGTGCCGAACTGATCGATGACCTGGAAATGATGATGCACGAAGCGGGTTTTGAGAATATCCGCATCGCGCCAAAAGATGAATCCAAACACTTTATCAAAGACTGGGCACCGGGACGTGGCGTGGAGGACTATGTACTGTCTGCCACCATTGAAGCTGTTAAACCGGGTGGCGAATGCTGCGGGAGTTCCTGCTGACACCGTAATCAATTTAACATCAGACGTAACTCAGCCTGATTTTTTAAATATGAATTAAGCGTTAAAAACAGGCTACTTTTAAAAAAATCACCGAGTATTTAACGCAGAGGTCGCAGAGACGCAGAGAACACAGAGAAAAACACGAGAAACTCTGCGTCCTCTGCGTCTCTGCGATCTCCGCGTTTATAACACGCCACTTCTCAGTGCCGCGACAACATAACTTCTCTTAGTGTACTGAGGTGCTTATCCAGAGGTTTAAATCCCCTGGATTCCGGCTAAAAACATGCCGGAATGACGGTGTTCTCAGTAAAAAATGCTAACTGAGTGATTCAGCCCTCAATTCACATTTAACGCAAAGTGCACGAAGGCGCAAGGTTTGTACCGTTTTTCTTTGCGCGCTTTGCGTTTACAGCACTTGACTTGACAGTGTTACACACCTCTAAAAACCAGACTGAGCAGTTACCATCAGACAATAAATGGGGACTCGTCACGGATAGCGGCAAGACCCCGTTCGTTTTTTAACCTTTCAAATTACCCGCACATCCCAATGTGTCTGTCATAAAACACGCTCCGATCCACCTACTGCATGTCTGAATTTAAAAAGTGAACAATTTGTGACTGATTCGTGATGTTTGAATCAGTTGTAGGGTGGAAACTGACCGGGCTCGAGTCTACTCGCATGAGCAAATGCGTAATACCAATACATCTACATCAAACAACTCGGAGGTTTAAAATGACCGAAAACACACATTCTACAACCCGCAATGGCTTTCGCAAACATTCACTGGCACTCGCACTGGCGACCTGTTTCACCACAGCCTTTGCTGCCAGCGCCACTCAGGCTGCAACCTGGGATGTCACCATCACCAATCTCACCAATGGCAATTACTTCACGCCACTGCTGGTAACAGCTCATCCTCACAACATCCATTTGTTTGAAGCAGGTAGCGCTGCTTCAGAAGCCATTGAGTACATGGCCGAATGTGGCAATCTCATGCCTTTGCTAGATAGCGTTGAAGTCGGCGGTGTTGATGCAGACACCATCGAAAATCCGGCTGGAGGTCTATTGGCTCCCGGCATGAGTACTACCACGATGCTTGACACCACAGAAGACCATCTCAGCATTGTCTCCATGTTACTGCCCACCAACGATGCCTTCCTGGGGCTTGAGTCTCAGCACATTTCTGATGTGGCTGGCACCTACACTTATTATGTTAGTGCTTACGATGCCGGCACTGAAGCCAACAATGAAATATTAATGCCTACCGATCCCTGTACGCTGACCGATGGCGGTATGCCCGGCGCCCCTGGAATGGACGCGGGCACGAATGGGTCCGGTGTTGCGACAGCGGACAGCAATACAATGATTCACGTGCATCGAGGCGTGTTAGGCGACCAGGATGCTACCGGTGGTAACAGCGATCTGGATAGTACCATTCATCGCTGGCAAAACCCGGTAGCCAAAATCACTGTCACCGTCACACCGTAAAAGGAGGATGTTATGCGATTCTTTCAAAAAAAACGGTATTCATGTTTGCCATCGTATCTGGCTGTCACCGTTATTTCAGCAGGTCTGCTGACGCTCAGCGCCTGTAGCGATAATGACAATATGTCACAAGCCACTTATGACATTACGGTGTACAACCTCACCAATGGTCAACCCTTTACCCCTCTGGGTATCGTAGTGCATGAGTCCGCTTACATGCCGTGGCAATTGGGCGAAGCGGTTAGCACAGGCCTGGAAATGCTTGCCGAATCAGGCAATCCGTCAGACTTTCTCAGCGAAGCCGATACCAATACCGCAGTGGTAATAAGCACCAGCTCCAGCAACGGGCCATTTGGGCCGGGCAGTTCAGAAACGGTGTCCATCACGATTGATCATTCTGCAAGTTTGCAACTCACCGTGGCCAGCATGTTAGCCAATACCAATGACGCCTTTACTGGCATACGCAATTGGGATATTGGCGGACTGGCTATCGGTGAGAGCACTTCGAGTATGACGCATGTATTCGATGCCGGTACTGAAGCCAATAGCGAAACCGCAGGCAGCATGCCAGGGCCGGCAGCGATGGGTGAAGGTTTTAATACTACCCGGGATGATCTGGATCGACTCACTATTCACAGCGGCGTCGTAACCGTCGATGACGGTCTGACAACATCAGCCCTTAATGAATCACATCGCTGGTTGGGTCAGGCAGCAAAGGTGACTGTTACGCGGACAGAGTAACTGTTTGTTGTCAATGTGGACTTGGCCTTTTGTTCCTTTCAAGAGGCCAAGCCTATTTTAAATCACAACTGTTCGACACCACCACCGCAGGCAAACTGATCACAAAAGTCGAGCCCTTGCCCACCTCACTGCTGATCTCAATATCGCCTCCCATAATGCGGCATAACGTCCGGCTAATCGTTAACCCCAGGCCGGTACCTTCATTTTTTACCAATGTATTGTTATGCGCCTGTTGAAAAGCTTGAAACAAAATGGAAGTTTGTGTCTCATCCATACCAATGCCCGTGTCGCTGACAATAAAAAGCAACGAGGCATCGTCCGACGCTTCCGTACGTCGTACATTGAGCTCAATAGCACCATTGTCAGTAAACTTGGCGGCATTACTTAACAAATTAAGAATCAACTGCCGCACCCACATACTGTCTGCCACCATTTCCCCAAGATCACCTTCACAATTCACCTGTAACTTATTGTTATTTTTTTTCATCAACATACCAACAGTGGATGACACGTCACCCACCAGCGAAGCCACAGGAAACCTTTCCAGCTTCATTTCCATTTTACCGGCTTCAATTTTTGATAAATCCAACACATTGTTGATTAACTTCAACAAATGATAGCCGGACGAGTGGATTTTATTAAGATCACCAGCCAGTTCACCTGCACCCAATATTTTGGCATCATCACGTAACATTTCACTGTAACCGATAATAGCATTCAGAGGTGTCCGTAACTCGTGACTCATATTCGCGAGAAACGTACTCTTGGCACGATTTGCCTGTTCAGCTTGTTCTCTCATAATTTGCAAGTCGGCCGTACGCGCGCGCACCAGTTCTTCCAGTTGATGGCGATGTGTATGCAATTCGATTTCGGCCGCTTTTTTTTCAGTAATGTCACGAAAAAAAATGGATAAGCCATCAGGGTGTGGATAAATTTGTGTTTCCACCCACACACTGAGCGGTGGATAATAAACCTCAAATGCGGCACTTGAGCCTTCAGCAATAGCCAATTGAAAAGAATCATAAAACACCGCCGAAAACTCAGGCAATTCATCCCACAAAACCTGCTCCAGCACATCCGCCCGCAATATCTGAAACAACTGTTCCGCCTGTCGATTGCAATAGGTAATAACGTAATCGTCATTCAACGCCAAATAGGCATCATTAGTCGACTCCAGCAAATGAATCACCCGCTGATTGGCTTTCTGCAAAGCTACTACTGCCATCTTTCGTTCGGTAACATCACGCAAAAATACTTTTATCATCGGCACATCATTGGGCATAATTAAATTGGCATGCACATCAACAAACAACATTTCACCATCAGGCTTCTGAACAGTGGCTTCGAAAAATGTTGCTCCGGAGTTTTTTATATCCCGCAAGGCTTGTAAACGATGAACATCCCCAGAAAAATATTGCGCCAGATTATTATTCAATAGTTTTCCCGCATCTACACCAAATAATTTTTCCGCAAGTATATTTGCCTCACACACCAACAAATTTTCATTCAACATCACAATGGGGGTATTGGTCATTTCATTTAATATGTGGAAGCGCTCCTGTCTTCGCAGTTCGCTATTCGTATCCACTACCGCTCTGGATTTATTTTTTAACGATGTATTTATACTGCTGTCAGCCACATCATCAGCTCGCGCTTCAACCAGCAATTGGCCCAGTATTTTTGTTACCTGAGCTGCTTTTGCAATTTCATTTTCGGAAAACATTTCATCGGATCTGGTGCGACCAATCACGATTGCGCCAAGTGTCTCATTCCCCCTGCAAACAGGCACCACCAGCATATGATGCATATCAAATAATTCTACAAAAACAGCCTCATCTTCACGCGTGTTAGCCAACAGCGTAAATGTTGAAACATCGCCAGACTCAAGCACCTGGGAAACAATGGAAGCATTAGACAACGTTACAAGCTGTTGGCTGTTTTTTATTGCAGTGGTTGCTGAATGCGCTACTACAGACAAGCGACTGGTTTGTTTATCGCGAATCAACGCCAGTTGAATGCCAGATGGCAATCGCCGTTTTAAATCGGGGAAATGGGTGCGTACACACAAGGTGATTGATTCCACCGATTGTGGCGCATTGGGGAAAAATTGCGTTACATCTGATCGCCTGACATTGGACATAAATAATACAAGTGGATATTTACCGCATGTTGCCGCAAATATTTCAACCTCTGATCACTGAAAACCCAAAAACCCAATCGGCAGAGTCCTGCTCCGTGCCAATACCTCCCTGATTTTGATAATCCCACTGCTTCATGGGAAAACTTTTCATCTATCAGGCACCAGCACTATCGGCCAACAATATTGAAGCTTGAACATTGACCTCAGCAGTGTTTATTGCAGTGATTCAACATAATTTTTAAACGTACAACAATGACTCAAACTACCTTTGATTTATTCGAGAACAAGGAAATACCACTGAATTTACAAATATACCCATGGCGTTTAAGATTTAGGTTTTATTGCACACCCTCTTCACTCCATGACTGCATTAAGATTCCTTTTAATAGGCCCGCTACTATCTAAATGCGCACTTTCAAAACAAGTTGGATAGTGACATATTATTTCTTATGTTTGGGTAATAATGCCGTTACCTCAATCCGATTTCCAAGAGCAAGCCACTTCACATCAAGATCATAAAGACGCATGCCAAATGATTGCTTATCTTCTCGCTCAACACGGTACGCAGGCCGTGGGTCCATCTGCAAAACCTGTTCAATCAACTGACGCAGACCTGGGTATTGCACCTGCTCCCACTCTGCACACTGTACTGCGGCTAACTCATTAAACGTCACTGTTATTTCGTTTCCCGGAGATTGCGCCGCAAAGCCACCACGCGCATCAGGCAGGGCATCGGCATACGGCAAATAGGGCTTGATATCCAACACGGGGGTACCATCCAAAAAATCACCATCACGCAATATCAACTGACAGCGGCCATTGTGGCATTGAATGTCTTTCAGCATGACCGCAGACAGGCCAATCGGATTAGGGCGGAACGGTGAACGGGAGGCAAACACACCAATGCGCTGATTTCCCCCCAGGCGTGGTGGCCTCACCGTGGGCTTCCATTCATCACGCAACGCCTGATGAAAAACAAACACCACCCAAACATGGGAAAAGCCCTGCAATGCCGTCAACGCCTCCGGACGGTCATAAGGGGAATATAACTCCAACGTAGCGGGGGCCGCCGTCACTAGTCCTGACTGTCGAGGAATCCCGAACTTTTCTTTATAGCAGGAATGAATAACGCCAATGGGCTGAAAATCAAAGCTATGCATATGCTCTCCTCAATTTGCCCATCATCCAAACGCTGCAAGTGACCGTATTTTCGCAACGTAAGGCATTGATTTGTAATAAAATGACAACGTTGTTGAACGTAACCTTTATGCTGGCCGCCGAAAAGTCACACCCCATTGTGCAAACCAAAAGTCCACCGGAAGCGTCTACTGTCGGTGTGCAGAATGAGTGCAAACACTCACAGAACCCAAATATTGCATCATATTTGAAGTTAACCGCCGATAACCTTATGACAGCTAGCCACTCTCTGGGATATGCCGAATGAAACCATTCAGCTTAAAAAACTTCTTCACCAACAACAGTGCCAAGAAAGTTAAAGAACGACGACATAATCCACGGCCTGCCGACGGCAGTGATTTTACGATACTCATTGTGGATGACTCACGCACAGCGGTTGCTTTATTCACTAGAACGCTCTCACAAGCCGGCTTTAAAACCATCTCGGCCACAGATGGATTAGAAGGCGTCAGCGCAGCCAAAGAGCATTTGCCCGACCTTATTTTAATGGATGTTGTTATGCCCCGCTTAAATGGTTTTCAGGCTACGCGCAAAATACGCAAAAATGACACCACCGCACACATTCCCATTATTATCGTCAGCGGTGAACAGCAGGCTACAGAACAATTCTGGGGAAAACGAGTGGGTGCCAATGCCTTCCTAACAAAGCCAGTTGATCGAGGAGAGCTTTTTAAAGGGATATTTGAAATGTTGGATAAAAAAACCGAAGATCAATAATGTCTTCTTCCCCCCTCTCCTCTTCCCTCGACACCAGTCAATATTGATACGTCAGTGTCAAAAAGTGGAAATTGATGCCCTTGTTCGGCACACGGACAGAACCATTGGAATAATGCTGGAATTTATAAGAAAACCCCCATTGGTTTCGTTTGCCAACGTTTACTCCAACGTTAAACAGATCCGTGAACTGAAGGTTTGAACCAAACTCGTGTTCTTTAAAACTACTGACCGTAAACAGATAAACTCCCACTCCCACATCCAGGAACGGCTGAACATAACCTTTTTTACCCGTAAAACGAAACATTGGCGTAAGACCCACGGTCATATTAACGCCATCCTGGCTGGAGTCTTTGGTGCTTTGCCATCGCGAAAAATCCAACTGCCAATAGGAACTTAATTTCCAGCCAAACACATCCATAAGGTCATCATTCCAATCCCATTGTGCCCCCGCGCGAACCACCTCAACATTCTCTCCCCCACCCGTTTCCATCGACATACTTCTGGCTTTAAGCGGATTGGTTGTAGCAATCAACACCGCTGTCGTTGCCGCTGATGCTTTCCACATGAAAGACTCTATCGGCTGGTTAGCCTGTGTTTGTGTCGCAAAAAAAGAAAAAAGAAAAAATATAGAAAATGAGGCTTTCAATGGTGAAAAAGAAAAAATACGCATACGTTTGCAATACCGTCTAGATTTATGAGCGCTGCGCAGTATATCGGAGGGTATTTATCAGGTCCAGGTAGTACCATGCGCCATTAACCAAGGCAAAAAAGCACATGCAAATCATCACAGATTTTCTGAATATCAGCAGCGGCATCATTTGGGGCCCTGTTATGCTGACACTACTGCTGGGCACAGGCGTGTATCTCACCATTGGCCTCAAAGCCATGCCCTGGCAACAATTAATTGCAAGCTTTCGGTTATTATGGCGCAGCCGTCACTCGAAAGATAAAGGCGACATTACGCCCTTTCAGGCACTGATGACGGCACTGGCCGCCACCATTGGCACAGGCAATATTGCCGGTGTCGCCACAGCCATTTTTCTTGGCGGCCCCGGCGCAGTGTTCTGGATGTGGATTACCGCACTCGTCGGCATGGCCACCAAATACAGTGAGGCGGTACTGGCAGTAAAATATCGTGAAGTGGACGAACGCGGCCACTACGTGGGTGGGCCCATGTATTACATCAAAAATGGACTGGGTGAAAACTGGAAATGGCTGGGTATCGCCTTCGCTCTGTTTGGCATGATCGCCGCATTTGGCATCGGCAATATGGTGCAGGCCAACTCCGTAGCCGATGCCATGCACACCGCCTTCGCCATTCCGGACTGGGTCTCGGGCGTCGTAATGATGATTTTAACCGCTATCGTTGTCCTCGGTGGCATCAAACGCATTGCCGTGGTAGCCGCTAAATTAGTGCCACTCATGGCATTGGCCTACATCACGGGTGCATCATGGATCATCCTCATACACTTCGCCGATGTACCCGCTGCACTGGCCAGCATTGTCAGTGACGCCTTCACCGGCACCGCAGCTACGGGCGGTTTTGCCGGTGCGGCGGTATGGGCAGCGATTCGTTTCGGCGTGGCGCGGGGTATTTTTTCCAACGAAGCCGGTCTTGGCAGTGCACCTATTGCCCATGCCGCAGCACGTACCAATAATCCGGTACAACAAGGCATGATCGGCATGCTAGGCACCTTCATCGAGACGAAAGTTCTTCGCTTGCACACGGTTCAGCCGCAGCTTCTATGCTATCAATCAGTTTCTTCAAATCTGCAATATTTACGTCACCACTAGCAGATTCATCATTCAAAGCTCCGTCATCATTTAGTGATAGATAATCACTTACAACACCGCTTCCTCCGCCCAAAAGACCCTTTATTTCATAAGCTTTATATTCTCCATGCTCTTTATCGTGCGCATGTCTGACATGCACCCCCATACCGTTCCCCTTTTTCCCAAAAAAGAACTCGGCTAGTTTCTTCTTATCTTTGCTCGTCCAGTGAAGCGGCGCATGGCCTGAAATTCCGGTCAATGCTTCGAGATACTTTGCGACTTTTGCGTTTAAGTCTTTCGGAATCTTAATCACCATCATTTTCAATTCTCTTTCCACAGAATCTCGTTGTTCTGATAAATCTTGAATCTGCTTATCACCCTTATCAATAGACTTCTTTATTTTTTCAAACATTGGCCCGGAAGCTTTGTCTAGCGCCATAAATTTTTTATAGAGATTGTCATGGGCAGCATTTTGAGCTTTTAATTTATCATTCAGAAATGAAAGCTCACTTTCTAACTCCTCTTTAGCTGAATCTGTTTTCACCAATGCTTGCTTGATTGCTTTAACCAGCGAACCTTTTTGGCTCAATATTTGCCCAAACTTGTCAAAAACAGCAGTCTCCAGCTTTTCAGCATTAACATTTTTTACACACAGTTCATCGTCAACTACATAAGCGTCAGCATGACGATAGTTGGAACGTTCTTTTCTACCCTTTGTTGGCTTCTGATATGCACCTGACAGAACCGATCCACAGTGGCCACAAATAACACGCTGGGCAAGTGGGTAATCCCGCTTTGATTCTCGGAACGTTCTTTTTGCATTGGCACGCCTTCTAACTTCTTCAACCTGCTTATCTGTAAGTATTCGCGGGACTTTTGTAGTAAATATTTTTGTTATGCCAAGTCGTTTATATGGTATTGGCTGTGTAAATTTTGTTTTGTTTGCATCATAAAGATGTTCACTAACTTTTTTACTATACGTGCCAAATCTTGCTGCTATTTCTTTAAAGCTTAATCCCTTGTCTACACACAGCCGGTAAAATTCCTTTATTTCCTTTTTTGCCTCTGGGTCAATGACCCATTCCGCCGCTTCATTTTTATCACTATTTTTAGTAACGCGACCATAAGGTGGCTTTCCCTGCATACACCAACCTTTCTTTGCCAGTCTTACTTTTGAAAGGAAAGCTTTCTGAGTTGATTCATCTGATCCAAGCTGCGCATGTGCCGAAAATACAGTAAGAATAAATTCATCTTGTGGATTTGAGAGATCGTATTTTCTCATGCCTAAATATAATTCAATTCCGCTTTTTCGTAATATTTCAATCGCCTCTTCCGTAACTTTTTTACTTCTACCAATCCGGGTTGCGTCTGCAAACATTACGGCATCAAACTTATTTGATGCTGCATCTTTTAACAGCTTGTCAAATATCTTACGTTCTTGACCAGGTGAACTGCTCTCTCGCCCAACATATGCCTCTACATCAGGTATCACGCCGCCAAGCAGCTCTACATAATCAATCAGCATTTCCCTTTGTACATCTAATGAAACGCCTTTTTTGGCCTGATGCTCTGTAGATACACGGCAAAGGATAGCGAACCGCGTTTTCCCTGAGTTGAGCACTACACGTTCCCTTTTCTCTGATTTTACCGCCACTTTCTTCTTGGCTACGCTCTTCTTTTTAATGGCCATTCAAATGTACCCGTTTTTTACTCGGCTTTTTCACAGGTGTTTGTGGCACTGTCTCACCCATGCGTCTGATAACCGCTGCGATTTGAGTTGCTTGCCATTCTTTGTCTCTGACAGTTTTAATGCCATGCTTATTAAATTCTCGTGCCACTGCGTTTAAACTCATTCCCGAACTGATATGGCGATCAATTAGTGGAAAGATATATGCGGCAAATTGATCGGCAGCGACTTGCTTGCTCTCACCCGCTTTTTTACGCGCATCGGCTAAATTCGTTCTATTACCAAGCTTGGCCCCTTGAGCCTTCTTTATCTGCAAAGCTGCCTTAGTGCGTTCTGAAATCAAGGCTCTCTCTTTTTCTGCCAACGCAGCGAATAAGTGAATTTGGAAATTATCAGCATCTTTTCCGAGTGAGGTCACAATGAAGCGAACACTCCTTTCCATCAAACCCGAGATGAAATGGACGTTTCGGCCCAATCGGTCTAGTTTGTAGACAAGCAGGCAGCACTTCTTTTTTTCTGCGTAGTCGAGAGCCGTTTTCAGTATTGGGCGGCGTGACAGCGCATCAGCACCCTTGCCTGTCTCGATTTCTTCATACTCTTTGGTAAGGGTGAATCCTTCACGATCTGCAAACGCTTGTATGGCGTGACGCTGTGCATCAAGACCAAGACCGCTGCGGCCTTGTTCTTTTGTACTCACACGAATATATGAAATTGCGTTCAAAATCACGCCCCAATCAATGGTCATTAACTTTCTATATGAACGTTTAGAATATTAACAAATAACCATCATTATCACAAGGCTTCTAAAAAGCCTTTAGAAAATCAGCATTTAGGTTCGATGAACGACACCGCATACTTTGCTCGACTGCATGTGATTTATTGTTACAGAGAATTTAACGTATGATTGTGCATTGCAAGCAATGGACACACATATCCACATTCAAAATAAGAATATGGCCGCATTCGGCTCACAACGATCATAGTGCCGCACCTTTTTACAAAGGAAAATGTAATGAAGTCTGAAACCCGAAGAAAAATAATACACTACAAGCGCGCTGTATTAACCAAAAACCACGTTACGCTACAAAACCTTTTAGATGAGGCACTTAAGGCTGGAAGCAACGCAGAAAAAGCACTTAATCGTAGAGAAGTTATTAATCCTGACGACGAAAGCTTCCGCTTAATTAATCACCACAAAAATTATAGTGGAATGTTTTTTGGCCAGCTCATATTTTTTGAAGCTGGCCGAAGCCAAAGACTTATTACATTAGATGACGACGCGGATTATTATAAAATTGATGCGATAACCTCCGACGCTATTGGGAAGCAGGGCAACGAACAAAAAAGCACCGAAGAAGACGTCAAAAAACGTCGAGAGTTCATTGATTCAATGCTTTACTTCGGCGTTCTCGATAATCATATTGTTGTAATGCAGTCAGCAGCGCTCAAATCTAGGGAATTAGAGACACATCTTAGTTGGTTCCTTGGAACTTGTACTGAGCTAATCAATAAAAATAGCGCTTTGATATTACAAGATAAACCTACAGAAGATAGCATTAAGAAAATTGAGCAATTTCCTGTGAAAAGTGTCCATTTAGGAACATCGGTGGAAACACGAGCTGAACAGGAGGATGTTGCTAAAAAATCAGCAGATAATCGAGATTCAAAAACGGATAGCATGGCAAGAAAAGTAAAATGGATTCCCTGCGGGATGGGTGTTGATGTAATTCAAGCCGCTTTGGGTGAAGACTGGTTCAATCAATTGAATCTACAAGACTCATTAGACGATGCGAATTTGCAAGTAAGTCTTGAAATCAGTTATTTGAGAAGAACTACTAGCAACGGCCAAAAAATGCTGGATAACATCGCCTCCTCATTACGTCATATTGATGAAGCAGATGTAAAAATCGAGCTCTATGGAGGAGGTACAATCCAAGGAAATGAGCTGAAATTGTCAGGACCAGTCAGTGTGAAAACACTTAATGGTTTGGTCGATGAAAATGACCTTTATAACCAGATGCATACTTGGCTAGTTGCTAAAATAGTTGCTGATGAGATTGAAACGTGAAGCATTGCTCGAAACACAGAAAATGATACCAGCACATATACAAAGAGGATGGACAGCATTTGGTGCCATTGGCACCATCATAGCTGCGGGTGTCGGAGCACTTGCCTTCGAGGGATTGATGCGCCTGATACCAATTGGGGCAAATGTAGCAACACCTTGGGTGCTTGTTTCTCTATTTTCACTTCCACTGGCTTACTGTGTACAGCTACTTTTAAAGATATGGGGCCTGAAGGAACAAAACGGCTTATCGAGAGAAGAAAAACGTAGGCTCGAAAAAATAATTAAAGGTAAAGCAAGGCAGTTAACCATTGCCATTTTTTGCTATGTACTCTTTGCTTTTATCATCGCAATATTGTTTTTCCTATCATCAAGCAACCCAGCCCTATTTAGCCCATCAATCCTAATTACGGGAGGATTTCTGGGAATTAGTATTTTTTCGATGGGCCTAATTTTTTCGGAAATGGAAGAACTTTATGCATTTAAAGCAAAATTGGCAAATAAAGCGACTAAAAATATTAAAAAAAATGAGTTATTGAACCGGCTAAAAAAAATAAATAAATAAATTACAAATTTTGTATAGGAGATATTGATGCAACTAAATTTCAAGGACCTGAAAAATGACTATTAAGATAATAACTTCAATCGCGGCAGCAACTTTAATTACAGGATGTGCAGCAACCGCAACACCAGTGCCCGAAGCTGATAAAGAACTGCAATTTGTTGAAAAAATAAACCTTAAACAAGAAGAGATATTTAATCGTTCAGCTGACTGGTTTGCTGAATCTTTTGTTGATTCCAAAGAAGTACTTGAGCTGAAAGATAAAGCTAGAGGGAAGATCATTGGCAAGGGTGTTATTCCACAGTGCTTCAGCATGGGTTCGCCAGCATCTGGATTTGGTTATATCGCTAAATGTAGAGTTACCATCATTGTTGAAATAAAAGAAAACCGGGTCAGAACCACCTACAAAGATATCATGGCATTAGGTAGAGATGGAACAACTGGACCAATACCTGATAAAGGTTACAACGACCAAGCTCGCGAAAAGATATCAAAAATACAATCTCGATTTGTATCTTACTTGACCAAAAAAGAGAAAAGTTCAAACTGGTAGCAGCATACCTCTGGGCTTCTGGCCAGCTATATTCACAAATAATAATAATATGCCGCTTCAGTATGAAGTAAGGACTGAGGCGACATATAACACTTTTAGACGCCCTTCCTACGTCTGCGGCTATGTCAAAACCGCATTCCCCGCTAAGGGGATTTACTAGCTAGTACCGCTCTGCGGTTCTCACTATTTGGGTAACCGCAGCACAAATGGCAACGTCATGAGCCGCTGCCTGATTTAGCTGCCCTACTGGTACGGCATCCAAAATATCAAGATTAGATAGAATCTCCTGACAGGGTTTCCGTAAAACACTTCTCGCGTTTAGGTTTTCTCTAACCGGCTTATAAACAATCATCCTATTTATCTCCCATTGCCATTTTTTGAACAGGGTCATTCACAATAATATCCAGACCCATTTTCTCCATGCTGGTTTTAGCGGTATTCAACGCGCCGCTTACCAGCCCCTTTGCGGCTTCAATCGTTTCAATCTTCGAGACCTCATCAGGATACAAAGATTTCAACCGATCGGTTTTTAGCTTTTCAATAAGCTTTTGCTGGACTAACGGTTTAAACTTTGGAGCCATTTCAATAGCCGAGATAATTTCCACATCGTTTTCAGCAATGGCGGTGTGGTACATACTTTCAACTTCTAGCGGATCGACCGTGTACAAATGATCGCGCAATTCGCGCTGCTGCAAATACGAAAGTACATCTAGCTCCTTGTGGTTTGGCAGCGATAGACTTCCTACCATTTGATCAATATTGGATTGATATTTGTCGTTATCGGCTTCGACAGCCGCAAAAGCAGTTTGAAACTCTGTAGCCAGTTCTTTGTACTTCGCGGCCTTACCGGCTGGGGTGAATTCTAGGCTTGTGTGGATACCGCGATATTTGTCGGCGTAGCCATCCACTATCTCGCCAACCTGGCTGATCGACTTTTTTACGCCTTCAGCAATTGCATCTGGCATTCCGTGAGGAATGATAATCGGGTAATTAAATTTCATAGTTGTTCTCCTTAAAGGAATCGGTTATCGGGCACCGCCCGGCTCTCATGTTCTATTTGATGCTTCGCTGGCCCCCAGCGGCTTTGGTCTCTCCGAGACAAAATTCTAAAATCACGTTTCCAAGACTCATTGGAAACCGATGTGTTATTTATTGATTTAATCAGTTTGTAGAAATACCGCGCCCTTGCTCTTTTTATGTGTAATGAAAAGAATGCGTACTGCTCGTGGTACGGATTCCGCTCATGCGGTTCAGCATTAATGTAAACTTCACCCTTCCTGATGTAGGAATAAATTGCCTGCTTGCTAACTCCGTAAAATTCACCGGCCGTGGAAAATGGCAAACCATTCTCAACCATCAAAAATAGTTTTTTTAGATCGGTTTCTGACAATTTGCTTAATTTTGACTTCCTGCCGTATGTCGAAAAAATAGATTGGCGGTGAATTGACATGAAAATATTTCCTTTCAGTGAAAACTAAACATAGAAAGTAACTTCCGCTCTAAATTACCGACTAACTCTAAGCGTTTCTGAGCAACTTTTTTTGACCAAGCTATAGCTGATATTAATTATTGCTAAACCGCTCTGAAAAGCTACTTAGGTTTTGTCCTGCAATAGTTTTCAAATGATAGTTAAGTCGGCATTCACTGTTTGTGATGCTTAATTGTAGTAATTCGTATTAAAACAATGAAACTGAATATTAATTTATGAGCAAACAGGTTTCGTTCGCATACAAAACTATTTAACTGTTTATTTATTTTTATACTGGCTAGGGACAATCCTAACGCACGTTTAGTACATCGACGCGCGCGTACCCGTACCATGTACAATGGGGAAATTTTCATAAATTTAGTGCAAGCCTTTTGATCTTGGTCTTAAAAAACGGTGAATTCTCGATTTCGTCATCACTTTCCGAGTCTGGGTCAATTAATTTTAAATTTCCTTTCCAGAAAGCTTTTTCATCGAATAATTCAAGAATCGTCTGCACCCAAAAGAATTGGCTCCCTAAACTATGAACAGCATCCGTACTTTCAAAACGATATTCAATGTGAACACATGGTTTTTTTGAAACTTTGCTCGGTTTATCAGAATATAAAACCAGCGTGATGTCGGTTTCTGAGTTGTTCCAATAGTGCGTGCCTTTTTCGTTATACTCAGTTACTTTTCCCTTTGCGAGGTTGTGATCCAACCGCTCTTGCATGTAACCACCAACGTCCTCCGCATCCTTCTCAGTTTCAGTCACTAAATCCATAACTGGCTCAAAATGAGTAATAACATGGCCAATTTCTATATTTCTTCCGGGCTTCATAAATCCAGCTAAAATTTCTAATGCTTCTTTTGAAGGCTGTGATATGTCCAACTTGTAATAACAGTTCGATAAAAATTTGAAGTTTTCACTCTTTTTATACTTCGTCCTTTCTTTATCTGAAATTGGTGGCGTATTAATTCCGTCGCAATGCCCTTCCAATAACTCTACTAATCCCTTTGGCTTTTTAATGAAGCACACAACCATCCGGTCAATGTAAAAAACAGTTTTTACAATCTTATCAGTGATTTCTGAATCAACATTTTTCACGTTTTCACCCCATTTTTCTGGTTCTCAGTAGTGGATTTTTTCTTTGAGGGTACAACAGCTTTTGAAGTGAGATTGCCAGTGATATTAATAATTTCAGCGGTCTGATTTCCGGGATGCAAGCGAAATGACTCTGATCGACACCATTATCATCTGCACTATGACCGCACTGGTGATTATTCTCACCGGAGCCTGGACCAGCGGCGAAACCGGCGCTGCACTCTCCATGCAAGCTTTCACCACCGGCCTGCCCGGTTTTGGTGGCATCATCGTTAGCATCGGGCTCGCCATTTTCGCTTTCACTACAGTACTGGGCTGGAGCTATTACGGCGAACGCTGTGCCGAATTCCTGTTCGGAATCCGCGTCATCCTGCCCTATCGACTGCTGTGGTTGGTAGCCATTATGATTGGCGCACTGGGCAAACTGGAGATCATCTGGCTGCTGGCCGACGTATTGAACGGCCTCATGGCAATCCCCAACCTAATCGCCCTAGTAGCGTTAAGCCCTGTGGTATTCCGACTGACCCAGGCCCATTTCAAAAAATGATGTATACCCAAAGCAATCACTATCGGGCGTAAAAAACCTTGATCAGCGTCTGCGCCCCAGGCAGCAATTGACGCAGCAGTTTTTTATCTCCGTCTCGATAATAATTTTCCATTTTGTGAACGCCCACATGTGGCTCTTCGGGTTTAAAAAAATTGAGATTGCCATGCTCCGCAAAATAATAGGCCGACATCAACTCGGCATCACGCCAGGAGGATAGCTGCTTTTTATAAAATGCAATGACGGTTTCATAATCATCCGGGGTAATCAATTCAATAATCGGTAAACCCTCGTATTTTAGCGGTCGCTCTTTCACCGCAAAAGTACGAATAATAACAGCACCGGGATAAGCAGGAATGCCCACCTGTGCCGCTTCAGGGATGACCGAATCACGGGCACTTTGTGCCTGATAATTGTCCACCATATCATCCGGAATCTGCGGTCGTGGGGCAAAAGGCTCCGCCACCACATTCGTTGACACACAGGCAAAAAAAAGAAAAAGGCCACCGACACTCGCGGCAGCCTTGCTGACAACATTCAATTTCATAATCTTCTCTGTCTGGGAGTTGTATTTAACGAGGCTTAATA